>Ga0065721_10048709_pt1 | contig 120170 bp, 101 predicted proteins | sample Mesricmetagenome_FD_59108 | JGI IMG/M metagenome (GOLD analysis project Ga0065721, IMG submission 59108) | Mesophilic microbial community from rice straw/compost enrichment Sample: eDNA_1 v2 (version 2) | ecosystem: Engineered > Solid waste > Grass > Composting > Bioreactor | place: USA...
GAGAAACCTGGGACTGATCGTAGGGCTTGAAAACTACAGCTGTTGATCGTTTTGTTCCCATGACCAAATTTAACCAATCAACTCCCAATAAACAAAAAGAGGTTGACCTTTTGAGACAACCTCTTTTTTATCCCAGGATATCCTTCAGCTTGACAACCTGAGCGTCCACCAGTTTCTGCAGCGGCTTCTCCGCCAGCATTTTCATCATCATATTGAGCTTTGCTTCGATTCTCAATGTCGCCCGGGTGGAGTTATTTCCGTCAGCAGCAACACTCCAGTGAATATTTACATCAAAAGGTGCCTTTTCAGCCGGGACAATCACTACCTTACTGTTTTCTTCACGCCGGGACACCTTAAGCGCCAATCGCCCCATGTTCGCGATGCTGAAACTGGCTTCATCACGTGTTGCAGACCAGTCCTGCACGCTTTCAGGCATAAGTTGTCCATGATTGGCACAATCTGCCAAAAACGCATAGACCTCTTCTATGGGTTTATTCAGCGTGACAGCGTTCTCGATTATTGTCATTATTCAGCAGCGGCTTCCCATTCACCTGGGTTTACCCGCCATTGTTTCAGTATTTCAATGTCCTTGGTCAGAATATAATTGTGCTTGGCACCTACTTCCAAAAGGGTATCATAATCGCACAAACTGATGTATCTGCACTTTGCTTCGGCAAAATTCTTCTCAGCATCTTCAAATCCATATGTGAAGATAGACACAAGGCCCACGACGTTGCAGCCCGCATCCCGCAGCGCATGAACAGCTTTAAGGCTGCTTTTGCCTGTAGAGATCAGATCTTCAACCACCACGACGCGCTGACCGCTGACGACTTCGCCTTCTATGAGGTTCTCGCGTCCATGATCCTTGGAACTACTGCGCACATAAGTGAACGGTAACCCAAGATCCTGCGCAACCAATACACCTTGGGGGATACCCGCCGTAGCTACACCGGAAATCATCTCCACACTACCGAATTCTTCTTGGATTAATTCGGAAAGCTTTTGACGGATATAGGTACGGATAGGAGGATGAGACAAAGTTACCCTATTATCGCAATAAATCGGCGATTTCCAACCCGAAGCCCACACAAAAGGTTTTTTGGGTTGTAATTTAATTGCTTTAATTTGCAACAATGATTCGGCAACTTTTTGTGCAACCTCATTCATATTATTCATGGCGCAAATCTATAAAATTTATATGAACCAATCTGCCCTCGTGTTGGCAGATTTTATACCCAAAAACCTTACCAATACCCAAACTATTGACCAGCAATATTTTGACTTCGAAAAACTTTTCAAACAATCAAAGGACAATGAATCGCCTGTCACTTATTTCATACACGCAGAAAAACCAAAGGAAATCTTTAACCTCATTAAGAAACGCGTGAAATTGATTAGGGCGTCCGGTGGACTTGTAAAAAACGGACAGGGCAGGTATCTCTTTATTCACCGGCTTGGCAAATGGGACCTTCCTAAAGGCAAAGTTGACGAGGGTGAATCAATGAAAAGAGCTGCAGTACGGGAGGTTGAAGAAGAATGCGGCATTAAGGTAGACTATCTGGGGCAAAAGATCATGACGACCTACCACGCATATCTGATGAAAGGTGACATCATAGTCAAAAAAACGAATTGGTACGAAATGGGCGTGAATAAGGTGCCCAAACTGAAGCCGCAGCTGGAGGAAGATATCACCGAGGCCCTCTGGCTGGGAAAAGAGAAGTTTTCAAAAATCAGAAAAAACACATATCCACTTATTGAAGACATCTTGGATGCGGCAGAGTAACCGCCTACTGCCGCTTGCGGTCCGCCGCGTCCGCTACCGGCGTTGGCACCAACTGGCTTACGTCACCTCCGTTGGACAATATCTCGCGGATGATGGTAGACGATATATGGGATAGGCCGCTACTGCTTACCAGGAACACTGTCTCGATTTCAGGCGCAAGGATTGCATTGTTTAGCGCAATGGCTTTCTCAAACTCGAAATCCCCGGTGCTGCGCATGCCACGTAATATATAACGGGCGCCCACCTTCCTGCAAAAGTCAACCGTCAGGCCGTCAAACTGTACGGCTTCCACGGCATCGTCTTCAACAGAAAACACTTGTTGAACAAGCTGCAGTCGTTCCTCCTGCGAAAAAAATCCTTTCTTCGTGGTATTGACACCTATAGCCACATAAATTTTGTCGAACAGGCTTTTTGCCCGCTTTACGATATCAACGTGTGCATTTGTAATCGGGTCAAAGGACCCTGGGAATACAGCAGTCTTCATGGTTTTTCTTCAAAATTACATGAAGTTTTCGGGAACTCCGCATAGCGGCGTAAAAATGTGTGTCGCGGCCTGCCATTCATGGGTTTTGAAACTAGCGAGGTTTTCCTATTTTAGCAGAAGAAAAACATTTAAACTTAGTTGACATGAACAAATTCCTCAGCCTGGCATTTATCGGCTTCCTAAGCATGGCCTGCCAACAGCAGCAACAAAAGCAAGAGCAAGAACCCGCTGCAGATCCCAACGCCATTACCTGCGACGGTATCGGCCCCGTTAAACTGAGCTATTCTTACGTGGCGTTGGACAGCACCATCGGATCAGACAAACTTGAAAACGGCACCGTTTCGGTAAACGGGGAAACTGTGCATGTCACCCGGGTATTCCCCAATGAGGCAGAGGAAATCACCGTATATTGGGCCGAAACGCAGGAGCCCTATAAGACCATCACCAAAATAGCAGTTGCCAACAACTTCGGGCCTTACCAAACAGCTGAAGGACTTAAGGTGGGATCCACATTGAATGAAGTAAAACAATACAATAACTTTATGCCGATTACCATGACCAATTTTTACAACAGTCTGGACGGCTTTGCAACCATTACCAGTTTTAACGGTGGCGACATTGAAACCAAGTATCCATGCCTTGGCGGGAGAATGGATATTGTTAAACAACGCGGTGTGGATGTGCGTACTTTGGATGAGATAAAGCCTGAAGCTGAACTGAAATCCTCTCACAAACTGTTTACCACCATTGATGTGGAGGTGGTGGAACTGAGCGTTTCAGCTAAGTAAAGCGGCGACTAAAGATAGCTTGTGCTCTGCGGTCCGTGATTGAATAGCAGATCCACAATACTAAGGTTCGGTATGAACCCGTGTTTGCTTTCAAACACCTGATAGTACTGAGGGCCATCCCCCACGGGGGATGGTTTTTTAGGGTGAAGGGACCGCCTATAATCCATTCCGGGCGCATATTCAGCCAGGTAGGATTCCGTGAAACCCACCGGCCGCTCTATCTTCAGCAAGCGCAGCATTAATTGCAGTAAAGCCATATTATACTCGAACAGGCGCTCATATCGCTGTTGGTAAAACGGCGCAAGTTCGTCTTCGTAGTACTCGAAATATGCCGAGCTACGGTATGCTGTCTGAAGCGTGGTCCAATGCAAACGCTGCCAGTCGAATTCGTAGCTGATCCGCACGTCCTTCATGGGCGTATGCCCGTGATTTCCGCGTTCAACGGGTACAATCAGATCCAGTTTACCGTTCGCGGAATAGACCGATGCACGCGTGCGGTAGGTCTGTTTGGGGTAATGTTCGAATCCGTCCAGCACGATCGGCTGCGCCGAGGCGTGGATGATGCGGAAATAAGCCGTGGGAGGCAGGTAACATGCAGGAAATATCAACGGGTTGTCCATCTATCGCAAGAAATCTACTTTTGTGCTGTAAAAATAAGTTAATTTGAGGATATTTGCAGCTTCATGCTCGATCATTGGCCATAATGCGAAAGTCTTCCGTGTTATCTTTCTTAATTTACATGCTGTCATTGCTGCCCTTCAGAGCGCTTTATTTGCTCTCGGACCTACTCTTTTTGGCTATGTATCATGTAATCGGCTACCGCAAAGCAGTGGTCAAAGAAAACCTCCGGAATGCTTTTCCCGAAAAAACGGAGCAAGAGCGCCGGAAAATTACACGGAAGTTCTACCGCTTTCTGCCGGACCTACTTGTGGAAGCCATCAAAATGCGGAGCATCTCGGCAGAAGAGGTCAAAAAGCGCATCGTGATTTACGGACAGGAAGAACTGGAACGGCATTTCGCTGCGGGCAAAGCCGTGGTAGGTGTCACTGCTCACTATGGCAATTGGGAACTGGGTATTCACCGGTTGAGTTTACTCACTGATAATCCAGTACTCATTATCTACAAACCACTACACAACAAAGCTGTAAATACGGTATACAATGCCATAAGAAGCCGTTTCCATGCCATCATGGTACCGATGCGGCAGACCCTCCGCAAGATCGCTGCGTTCCGGGATCAACCTCACATCAGCATGTTCGTAGCCGACCAGACACCTTTATACAGCGACTCAGACTATTTTATCCGGTTCCTGAACCAGGACACGCTTGTTTACACCGGCGCTGAAAAGATAGCCAAGATGACGGGCTCCCCGGTCGTGTTTTGTCATATTGACCGCCTTAAACGCGGTTACTACTGCTGTACCTTCACAACATTGGTTGAAGACCCGGCTACCGTTGATGGACACGGCATCACAGACATTCATAATCAATTTACCGAAGATATCATCCGCCGGAAACCTGAGTTGTGGCTTTGGTCGCATCGGCGATGGAAGAGGAAACCTAAACAATGAAACATTACCCTAAAGTAGCCGTAGTCATTCTCAATTGGAACGGGAGGTTTTTCCTGGAAAAATTTCTGCCGTCCGTATACAATAGCAGTTACCCGAATGTAGAGTTTATCGTGGGGGACAATGCGTCAACGGATGACTCGGTCACCTTCGTACGGACGCAGTATCCGGCAATGAAAATCATTGAAAACAGGGTTAACCTGGGTTTTGCCGGGGGATACAACGAGGTTTTGAAACACGTTGATGCCGATTATTTCGCATTGCTTAATTCCGATGTGGAAGTAACCCCTGATTGGATACAACCGGTGATCGAATTTCTGGAAGCACAGCCGGACATGGCTGTGGCGCACCCGAAGATCCGGGACCATTATCAACGGGACGAGTTTGAGTACGCAGGCGCGGCGGGTGGATATCTGGATCGATACGGGTTTCCGTTCTGTAGAGGGAGGATATTGCACGTGACGGAAAAGGACGTGGGCCAATATGATGATCCCCGTGAAGTATTCTGGGCAAGTGGCGCCGCTTTTTTCATCAAACGGAGCTGCTGGGAGGCCGCAGGCGGATTTGATGCGGACTTTTTTGCACATATGGAGGAAATTGACCTTTGCTGGCGGCTGAAAAGAATGGGCTACCGCATTGGGTACTGCCCCTATTCCGTGGTTTACCATGTGGGAGGCGGCACCCTAAACGCCAGCAACCCACGGAAAACCTATCTGAATTTCCGCAATAGTTTGTATACTTTACAGAAGAATCTGCCCTTCTGGACAGCAGCATGGGCCATCTTTGCGCGCATGTGGATAGATCTGGTTGCGCTCCTCCGTTTTCTTTTATCGGGAAAATTCCGGGATGCCTGGGCCATCAGCCGATCGCATCAACATTTTTTTCTGGATTTTTTCAAAACAGCCCGCAAGCGGAAACGGTACCCACGACCGCTCAACCCTACGGGCATGTACCGCGGAAGTATCGTATGGGCATTTTACATTGAAGCAAAAAACCAGTTTTATAAACTGGACCGAAGACGCTTTTTGTAAAAAGCAGGCTACATGCCAACATTTTAACGAAATAGTTGTTATTTTAATCCCGGATCAATGATCCGGCGGAATTATAAACCAACATAAACATGATGACAACACGTATGATAACACGCGCATTTTTCTCACTGCTTATCATCTGCACGATGCTGCCCGTCCAAGCCCAGCAAAGCGATGCCCTGGCGGGCGCATGGCACACACGGGAGGGCGATGTGGAGCAGACTGCCGTTTTCGTTGACGGCTACCTTTCGCATACGACGTATGATCTGAAAAACAAGAAATTCATCGCCACACGAGGCGGCACCTACACGACCGATGACAACAATCTTACTGTCACCTGGCAATACGACACGCAGAAAGCAGCCGCCGAAGCACCGGTTGATACTTGGCTGGGACAGTCTGCTACCTTTACTGTTGAGACGGCGGACAACGGGCTCACGACAGATCTGTCCGGCATGCACGCCACCTGGAAACGTGTAGACGCAAACGAGGGGCCGATTGCAGGCGTTTGGCGGATCACAGGCAGAAAACAGGACGACAAGATGGGACAGATGCCTTTGCGCGACCGGCGAACACTTAAGATTCTCAGTGGAACGCGTTTCCAATGGGTGGCCATTAACATCGGGACAGGCGAATTCTCAGGCACGGGAGGCGGCACCTACACGTTCGAAAACGGCAAGTACACGGAGAACATTGAGTTCTTTTCACGTGACAACAGCCGGGTTGGCGCTTCCCTTTCGTTTGACGGTAAAATTGAAGACGGTGACTGGCACCATTCCGGATTGAGCTCAACAGGAAATCCGATCTACGAAATATGGAGTAAGCTGGAGCAGTGAATGGTAGTCGGTGGTCGGTGGTCCGTGAAATGCCAAAATTTTGTATTTTCGTGCCATGTCACCAGCAGAAGCAGCTATTCGCATAGAAGAGTTAACCCGGGAACTCAACGAGTATAATTATCAGTATTATGTATTGGCCAAACCAACGGTTTCGGATTATGATTTTGATCAGAAACTGAAAGAGCTTGAGGGGCTGGAGCGCCTATTTCCTCAGTTCCTGGATCCCGACTCCCCTACCCAGAAAGTTGGCGGGGATATTACTCAGCGCTTTCTTACAGTACGGCACCGCTGGCCAATGCTCTCATTGAGTAACACGTATAGTGAACAGGAACTGCGTGATTTCGACGACCGTGTACGACGGGCCATCGGAAACAACTTTGAATACGTCTGCGAGCTGAAGTTTGACGGGTTATCCATTAGCCTTACTTATGAAAACGGTCTGCTCAAGCGGGCAGTGACCCGTGGCGACGGCATCCAGGGTGATGAGGTAACGGCCAATGTCAGGACCATAAAATCAATTCCGAACCGGTTGAGAACCAATGGATACCCTGATGTATTTGAGATAAGAGGCGAGATTTTCATGCACCGCGCCGCTTTCCAGCGACTCAACAATGAACGCATCGAAAGCGGAGAAATGCCTTATGCGAACCCGCGGAACTTTGCGGCGGGTACCATTAAGCTACAAGACTCTGCTGAGGTCGCGCGCCGACCACTGGACTGCTTTCTATACTTCCTGTACAGCGATAACCGCAACAGGTTATTCAATAACCATTGGGAGAGTCTCCGGGCCGTCAGGTCCTGGGGCTTTCCGGTATGTGAACATACTGCCCTCTGCAAATCCATAGACGAGGTATTGGCCTTTATAGGCAAATGGGAACAGGAACGTTACGATCTGGGCTATGACATAGACGGTATCGTCATCAAAGTCAACGACTACGGTCAGCAAGAGGAGCTGGGATTCACCGCCAAATCTCCCCGCTGGGCAATCTCTTACAAATACAAGGCCGAGCAAGCGGAAACGGAACTGCAGTCGGTGAGCTACCAAGTGGGCCGTACCGGAGCGGTGACCCCCGTGGCAAACCTTAAGCCTGTCCTGCTTGCCGGCACAACGGTAAAAAGGGCGAGCTTGCACAACGCCAATGAAATTGTCCGGCTCGATCTTCATACGGGCGATATGGTGTATGTTGAAAAAGGAGGGGAAATCATTCCAAAGATAATGGGCGTAAACCTCCTGAAACGACGGGCCGGCACTGCACCGATTGCTTATCCCGAGGCCTGTCCCGAATGCGGGACACCGCTGGCCCGTAAATCGGGTGAAGCCGTACATTACTGCCCAAATGATGAAGGCTGCCCACCACAGATCATTGGTCGCATGCAACATTTCATAAGCCGCAAGGCGATGGATGTTGAGGGGATGGGAGATGAGACGATCGTGACGTTTTATAAACAAGGACTACTGCACAACATTACCGACATCTATACCCTCAAAGACAAGCAGGAATCGCTGATCAGGCTTGAACGATTCGGGGCGAAATCGATCGAGAACATGCTGGCCGGTATTGAAAAATCCAAGGAGAAACCGTTTGAAAAAGTATTGTTTGCACTCGGTATCCGATATGTTGGTGAAACGATTGCAAAAAAGCTGGCCGTCCATTTTAAGGATATCGATGCACTGGCTGCCTCCTCCAAGGACGAAATCGCATCGGTTTATGAGATCGGCGAACGTATTGCCGAGAGTGTCACTGAATATTTTGCCAATGCCGTCCACCGGGATCAGATAGAACGGTTAAAAAGCTACGGTCTCCGTTTCGCGATAGAAGAGAAAAAGACAATACGGCTTGGTGACGCACTGAGCGGAAAAACGTTTGTTATCTCAGGGGTATTCGAGGCATTCAGCCGGGAAGAACTGACCGCGCTTATCGAGGGTCATGGAGGAAAGTTATTAAGCAGCATTTCCGGCAAGCTGGATTACCTGGTTGCGGGTGACAAAATGGGGCCTTCTAAACTGGCCAAGGCGGAAAAACTGCGGATCCCCATCCTTTCTGAGAAAGAATTGCTGAAACTCATGGGACATAAGGGGTAAGATGAAGCGTAATCATGCCAAAGAAAGTACGATAAAATCATTTATTTCCACTAATTTTGGCGGCTTGCTGAGCGTTTGTGCGGACGACTGATGCTTTCCCCGCGGGTTTGCACACAGCAAGAATTTATTGAAAGGAAAGCGATAAAACACTATTTAGCAAGTATACCACATCAATAATGAAGGAGCTTTACGGTGCAGGGGTGGCTTTGGTAACCCCCTTCCATCTGGACGGAACAATTGACTTTGACGGGTTGGGAAATCTCATTGATCATCAAATCAACGGAGGCATTGACTACCTTGTTTCACTGGGCACGACCGGCGAAGTGGCAACGCTGACGGAGGCTGAACGAAAGGCAGTGTTCCGATTCACGCTTGAAAAGGTAAACGGGCGGGTTCCGCTGATAGCCGGCATAGGCGGTAACAACACAGCAGAGGTGGTACACCAGCTGGCCACTTTTGACCTCGTCGGATATACCGCCGTCCTTTCCGTGAGTCCTTACTATAGTAAACCAAACCAGGAGGGCATATACAGGCACTATAAAGCCGTGGCGGCAGCTTCTCCCCTGCCCGTGATCCTGTATAATGTGCCGGGCCGGACGGGCAGCAATATATCGCCGGAAATCACTGTACGCCTGGCCAGAGAGACCAGCAACATCATTGCTACCAAAGAAGCTTCAGGCAGCTTTGAACAGTTCAGTAAGATCATGCGCGATAAACCGGAAGCATTTCTGTTGATTTCCGGCGATGATCCCACTACGCTGCCTATGATGGCCCTCGGCGCCGTAGGCGTGATTTCAGTGGTCGGCAATGCCTTCCCGGCGGAAGTAGCGAAATTGACTGACTTATGCCTCAATGGGGACTACGCTACAGCGCGGCAAATACATAACCGGTTGTTACGGATGACCGAACTATGCTTCGCAGAAGGCAATCCTGCAGGTGTAAAAGCAATCCTTCAACGGATGGGCGTCTGCACAGCAACCGTAAGGCTACCTCTTGTGGAAGCGAGCGAAGCGTTGTTAACGTCTATTGACCACGAGCTGGCGGAAATCCGCTGAGTGGGTGACGTTCCACCAGAGGCCGCCGAAGGCCGCTTTAGCCAAAGCGAACTTTCCGGAAATCAGATATCGTAGCAGTTGGAACGGCATAGCCACTGACAAGTAATAGCCGCTGAACAAAAATGCGGTGAACCAAGACGTGTTGCGCCGGATGAAAAGCCATCTGTTACGTACCATGAAGTACGTTTTAAGAGGACTTTCTTTGCCCACACTCATGGATTCCTTATGGTAAATCTTCGCTTTTCCTGTAAAACCCAGTTTAAAACCGGCGCGTTTGAACTTCTCGCACCAATCGAGCTCTTCGTAGTATAAAAAGAAATGCTCTTCCATTACCCCTACCTGGTCAAGATCAGCTCTCCGGCACATCATCGCTGCGCCGTGACAGTAACCGGTTTCCCGCGTGACATTATCGTATTGACCAAGGTCATCATCCATAACCCCTATGCCGCTGTTTCGTCCCGTAAGGTAGTGCATGGGTGTATAACCCGCATATTGAACTTTCCGCTTATCGTCGAAATAAAGAATGAGCGGAGACAATAATCCCATGTCCGGGCGGCTGCTTAGTTCGCTCCGCATGGTCCCAACAAACCCCTCGGTGATCTCGGTATCATTGTTAAGAAACAGAAGGTAATCGCCTTTGGCCTGATTGATGCCGAGATTGTTACCCCCCGCAAAGCCAAGGTTCTTTTCTGACCGGAGATAAACTACTTCCGGATATACGGACCTAAACAGGTCGCTATTGTCAGTTTTGCTGCCGTTGTCGACCACAATGACCTCCACAGATTCCTGTTCGGTAAAGGTCCGGATGGATCGAAGAAAGTCTGCCGTGAGCGCCGCCTGATGGTAATTCACGGTAATAATGGATGTTAAATGCATGGCTGAAGCCCGTTATATATCATCTGCAGCGCAAAGCTATTTCTTTTGGCCCGGGAAACGGCGTGTTGTGCGTGTGATTCTAACGGTTTGTAGCTCTTCTTCTACAGGACAAACCAACAACTCCCGGATGAATTCGCGGATACGCCCACAAATGTAGCATATACACTACAAAACGCTATTTTCCGCAGGAAATCGCACCATTATTTGCCTAGCCAGCCTTACTTTTGAATAGATTGAAATACCGGAAACTAAAACTATAAGTAGTAAAACACGCGGCACTACCTACAGAAACACGATACTCCAGAAGATACTAAAACAAAGTTTATGAATGAATCAGGTCACATAGCGATACTTGACCACTTTCGAAAATGGGCGGCAGAGCAACCCGACGGTATTGCTGTCCGGTATGGGGACGACACACTTACGTTCCGGAAACTTGACCAGATTTCGGATAAAGTGGCGGACGATCTCATCGGAACAGACCCGTCCCGTCCGTTTATAGGCTTAAGCGCGACCAAAAATCTAAGCGCCATTATCGGTCTGTTGGCTATTATTAAATCAGGGCGGGCATATTTGCCGCTGGAACCGTCCTATCCGGCGGCGCGTATCAGGCAAATGCTTTCTGATTCAGGCGTGGAGACCGTTATTTGCGGCCCGGACGAAGACCAATATTTCACCTCGGCCGGGCTACGCATCGTAACAGCAACGAGCGACAGGGATGAGCACGCCAATATACAATCGCTCAGCTTAAACGCTGCGCCGGAGCTTATAGCTTTGCTCTACACATCAGGTTCCACCGGTTTCCCCAAAGGGGTTTGCGTTACGCACGACGGCGTACATAACCTCATCGAACACCAGCTGCAACATACCACGGCGCGCCCTGGATCACAGAATTTATTGTTTTCCCAACTCACGTTCGACGCTTCACTGCATGAAATCGGCCTTAGCTTAGCTTCTGGAGGAACCCTGCACATCATTGACGATTCAATACGCCTTGATTCCGTCCGTTTACTCAAGTATATCGACGAATGGTCAATTAACCGCATCTCCGTGCCGTATGTGACGCTTCAATATCTTACGAAAACAGCACAGGCCGCGGGCCGCTATCTGCCTTCTTTAAATGAAATCATAACCGGCGGTGAGCTTTTGAAAATTACTCCCCCCATCCGTGATTTTTTCCGGGAGCGGCCGGATTGCACATTGGTAAATGTTTACGGCCCGACCGAGACAAGTATCCTCGTCACAACCCTTCGTCTAAAGGGAGATGCCAGCCAATGGCTGGATATACCGACCATCGGCTCCCCCATTGAAAATACAGACATTTTCATACTTAACGATGAACTCCATGAAGTATCTGAGGGTGAAGTCGGCGAAATTTGTATCGCCGGTGTCTGTGTGTCTAAGGGATACCTCAATCAGGAGCAACTGACCGCTGCACGTTACGTGAACTGGAAAGATAATGACGGGCGCGCTTATCGCATATACCGCAGCGGCGATCTGGGGAGGCGTCGTCCGGACGGACAGATCGAGTTCCACGGACGAGTGGATAATCAGATAAAAATCAGAGGCAATCGCGTCGAGCTCAGTGAGATTGAAGTCCGTATTACGGAGCTATCACAGGTTGAGCAAGGTGTGGTGGTGATGCGTGAAGACACTCCTGGCGTAAAGCGTTTGGTTGCCTATCTGGTAGCTAACGGCCACACCAAGCCGGACGCAACCATAATAAGGGAGCACCTTAGAAGGCAACTTCCGGATTACATGATTCCTGCTGCATTTGTTTGGATGGAACAGCTTCCCAGAACCCATAGTGATAAGATTGACATTGCAGCATTGCCAGCTCCGAATACCCGTCGATCGGAAGCCGATATAACGTACCGTAGGCCGTCTACTGCCGTTGAGCAGGTCGTCACCCGGCTATGGGCAGATTTGCTTTTGCTCGATAAAATAGGCATAGATGACAATTTTTTTGAGTGGGGCGGCAACTCACTGCTGGCTCAAGCAGCGGTGGCGAACCTTCAACAGCAACATGCTATTGAGATACCGGTTACAAGCATTTATCAGTATCCCACGGCGGCAAAGCTCGCGGCATTCATCCAAGGGGAGGCCCCCTCAATACCTCTTCCGCGGACGCGTTCTTCCAGACGTCATCCAACCCATGACCGGGGAGTTGCCGTAATCGGAATGACTGGACGGTTTCCCGGTGCCAGATCAATCAAAGAACTGTGGGATGTGCTGGTGTCCGGCAAAGAGACCATCACTTTTTTCGCTGAAAACGACCTTGATGAGAGTATTCCGCAGGAGATGCGTGATGATCCGCAATACGTCCGCGCACGGGGCATTATCGACCAAGCCGAATGGTTTGATGAAGCGATATTCGGCATTACCCCCGCCCTGGCCAAACTCATGGATCCGCAGCAGCGGCTATTTCTTGAATTGTGCCGGGATGTACTTGAGTCCGCCGGTTACCTGGCCAGCAGGAGCGATCACGTTATAGGAGTGTATGCCGGTCAAGGCAGCAACACCTACTATCTGAACAATGTCCAGCACCATCCGGAGGAAATTACAAAGGTCGGTCAACTCCATGTTACGCTGGCCAATGATAAAGATTACCTCGCTGCGCGGATCGCCTATCATCTGGACCTGAAAGGACCTGCTGTAAGCGTAAACACAGCTTGCAGCACGTCGCTCGTAGCGGTGACACAAGCCGTTGAAGCGATCCGCAACGGACATTGCAACCTGGCCATTGCGGGAGGAATTTCTGTGACGGTTCCGATCAACAGTGGTCAACGGCATGAGGAGGGCGCCATGTTCAGCACCGACGGCCATACAAGGACGTTTGATGCCTCTGCCACCGGCACAGTATTCAGCGACGGTGGGGGCGTGGTGTTATTAAAAGATCTGGAAGCAGCCATGGCTGATGGAGACACAATCTATGCCGTCATCCGCGGAGTCGGTCTCAGCAATGACGGGGGTGGAAAAGGGAGCTTTATGGCCCCATCTGCCGCAGGACAGGCAGCTGCCATTCAGATGGCGCTGACCGATGCCGGGTTCGTACCTGAAAGCCTGGGATATATTGAAGCACATGGCACGGCCACTCCGCTCGGCGATCCGATTGAGATTGAAGGGTTGAAGTTGGCTTTCGGCCCGGTTACCACCAACCAGTTCTGCCGCATCGGTTCCATAAAAAGCAATATGGGACACCTTACACACGCGGCGGGGATCGCTGGATTGATAAAAGTGGTACTTTCCCTGCATCACCGGATGATTCCGCCGACAATCAATTTTACCCGCCAAAGTCAGCATATTAATTTTACAAAAAGTCCTTTTACCGTCAACGACAGCCTGTATACGTGGGATTCAGGGCGCCCGTTCAGAGCGGGAGTGAGTTCATTCGGCATCGGTGGTACCAACGCACATGTGGTGCTCGAGGCATACAACGCACGCGCTCCCCGGAAAACAAGGGATCGGGTAGAGGCAACCCCGCTGCTGATCAACTGGTCTGCCAAGACAGAAAACTCAGGACGGTCTTATGCGAACCGTTTGGTCGATTTCCTTTGGGAAAATCCGAAGATCCCGTTGGATGCACTGGCCTACACGCTGCACACCACAAGGGAGGACCTGGACTACCGGTTTGCAGTCGTGGCTACCGACCGAGGCCAACTCCTTGAGAAATTGAAATCAGGCCGTTGGCTGCATCACCGGATCCGGGAAAAGGCTGGGTCCGTGGCCTTTCTTTTCCCCGGTCAAGGCGCCCAGTATCCCCGCATGGGAGCCACGTTATATGAGCATGAACCGGTCTACCGCGAAGCTATTGATCACTGTGCCGATATCCTCTTAAAGGAAATGGGAGAAGACATCCGCACAATCATTTTCCCGGATAACTGCAGTTCACTGACGCTCGGTGACACCTATTATACACAGCCTGCGCTGTTCATGACCGCATTTGCAACGTCCAAGCTTTGGATGAGTTGGGGTATCGAACCGGCAGCTTATCTGGGCCACAGTGTGGGTGAGTTCGTCGCAGCGCACCTTGCCGGCGTTTTCACCCTGGAAGATGCACTGAAACTCATCGTCTCCCGGGCCAGATTATGTAGCTCAGTCGCATCAGGAAGCATGCTTTCGGTAAGGGCATCGCTTGAAAAGATCGCGACCATGCTGCCCTCAGACCTCGCCGTAGCGGCACACAATGCCCCGGATTTATGTGTGGTTTCAGGACCCGATGATGCCATACAATCGTTCAGCAATGTATTGGCAAGCCAGGAAATCCCCTGTAAACGGTTACATACCAGCCACGCCTTCCATTCCGAAATGATGAGGCCTATCGTGGACAGTTTCCGGTCCGCAGTAGCGGAGGTACCTTTGAATATCCCGCATAAGCCCATCGTATCAACCGTTACAGGAAGCTGGTTGACCGACCAACAGGCTACGGATCCATCGTACTGGGCGAACCACATGCTCGCGACCGTAAGATTCTCCGATGCAGTCATGTTCCTCGAGCAGGCACTAAGTCCGATTTACCTGGAAGCCGGCCCGGGGCAGTCCACAACCATGCTCGTTAAACAACACGGAGCCGAAGTTGGCCAAAGAGCCATTGCCACGCTTTACAACGTTGAAGAAAACGAATATCAAACGCTTTACCGGGCGCTGGCCGGTCTTTGGATGCATGGGCAATCACCGAAATGGGACAAAGTATACCATGATAAGCTACCTGCCGTTCTACAGGGTTTGCCCACCTATGCCTATGACCGGAAGTACCATTGGATAGGCGCCAGGAAACCGGAGTATGCCCAAACGACCCCAGAACCGGCAGATCTTTCCAGCAACATAACAACTGACACAACTATGAGAAAAACACTACTAATCAACAAAGTAAAAGAAATACTGAGCAGCGCATCGGGTATCGACATCAACGGTGCTCCCACTCATGCAAGTTTTTTTGAGATTGGACTCGATTCGCTCCTTTTGACTCAGGTCGCCCAGAGCATGAAGAAATCTTTCGGCCTGCCGATAACGTTCCGGATGCTTAATGAGCAATGCTACAACCTGGACCTATTGGGAGATTACCTGGATAGCCATCTTCCGCATGATGAGTTTCAGCCCGACGCCAACGCATCCATCGCTCCTCCTTCGATGCACCAAGCACCGGATGCATCCGGTGTCAAAACGGCGTCTGCAACTGGTTTGCAGCCCGGAGATGCAATAAACCTGATCACTCAACAGATTGCCCTGCTGTCGCAACAAATTGCCCTTTTGCAAGGTGCGCGCACCCTACCTACGCAGCCCATGCAACCAAGCGCCGCCGGGTCACCAGCGGCGGCGTCTGACCAGGATAAAGAAGCGCCCATGACGGCTGAAGAAATCGCTGAGCTTAAGAGACCTTTCGGAGCAACAGTAAAAATCGATCGCACAGCCTCAGCGCTCGAAGAAAGCAAGTCGCGCTACCTCGCAGATTTCATCGACCGTTATACAGCGAAAACAGCAAAAAGCAAAGCATACACACAAGAACACCGGAGTCATATGGCTGATCCCCGTGTGGTCTCCGGTTTCCGGCCTGCTACCAAGGAAATGATTTATGCCATTGTGACCAACAGATCAAAAGGCAGCCGGGTTTGGGACATCGACGGCAATGAATATATTGATGCATTGAACGGTTTTGGGTCCAGCATGTTGGGTTATCAACCCCAGCATATTACCGAGGCCTTGCATCAACAAATAGAAGAAGGGTATGAAATTGGCCCCCAGCACGAGAAGGCTGGTGATGTTTGCCGCCTGATCTGCGAACTGACCCGGACGGAGCGGGCCGCGTTATGCAATACCGGTTCCGAAGCAGTGCTCGGCGCCATGCGGATTGCCCGGTCGATAACCGGACGGTCTACCATAGTCGCTTTTTCAAATTCTTATCACGGCATTATCGATGAAGTAATAGTCAGGGGAACCAAGCATCTGAAAAGCTTTCCTGCCGCGCCGGGAATATTACCGGAAGCGGTACAAAACATGCTTATTCTGGACTACGGCAACCCAGAATCGCTCCGCATCATCCGGGAAAGAGCCGGTGAACTTGCAGCGATATTGGTTGAACCGGTACAGAGTCGCAGACCCGAATTCCAACCGATTGAGTTTGTCCGTGAACTCCGCAGGATAACTGCTGAGTCCGGTACGGCACTCATTTTTGACGAGGTTATAACGGGGTTCCGCATGCACCTCCACGGTATACAACACCTCTGGGGCATCCAGGCTGATCTGGTCACTTACGGAAAAGTAGTTGCCTCGGGGATGTCTGTCGGTGTAATCGCCGGTAAAAGGCATTTCATGGACGCGCTGGATGGTGGTTTTTGGAGCTACGGCGATTCCTCGGCCCCTGAAACCGGTGTCACCTATTTTGCGGGTACTTTTGTCCGGCATCCCCTGGCACTTGCAGCCGCGAAGGCCTCCCTGGAATACCTGAAAGCCGCCGGACCACAGCTCCAGGAACAACTTACGGCGCGCACGGCATACCTGGCAGATGAGCTTAACAAGATATGCCGGAAATACCATACTCCGATGTACGTGGCCCAGTTCGGCTCGCTATGGAAAGTAAAATACCATCAGGAGTTTCCATTCAGTGAACTGCTGTTCGCTGCCATGCGGCTGCGCGGAATCCATATTCTTGACGGGTTCCCCTGTTTCCTGACAACGGCCCACACGGACAGTGATATTGCCGAGATCATCCGCGCGTTTGAAGAGAGCGTGCATGAACTGATCATCGAAGGATTTATCCCCACAACCGAGGAAACCATACCGCCGGTTCCTAATGCTAAGTTGGGTCGTGATATCAACGGAGAGCCGGCCTGGTTTGTAGAAGATAAAACATCACCTGGCAGATTCCTACAGGTCGTGTGCCCTTAACCCAACGGATATGAATACAGCTGCCTTTCATTTCGTGCCGGTGGGCCATGACCCATTTGCCGCAGGAGAGATTACCCGTATTATCCATCCGCTCGAGACGCAGCAGGAGATTTGGCTGGCTTGCGCCATGGGCGGTGATGATGCCAATTGCGCCTATAATGAATCAATTTCTTTGGACATGGAAGGGCCGTTGGATGTGCCTGCGCTCCAACGCGCGTTTGAAATGGTCATCTTGCGGCATGAAGCGCTGCGCTGTACGTTCAGCGCGGACGGCAAGCACCTCTTCATAGCCGAACACGGCGCAGCACCGCTCCGTTATGAGGACCTATCCTACATGGATGAAGCGGCTCAGAAACGGTTTCTGATGGAGCTCATAGAAAGCGACGCCAGACAACCGTTCGATCTTCAGAATGGCCCGCTTTTCAGGGGTGCGCTTTTCCGGCTGGCAGAAGACCATCACATGCTTAAACTGACCGCTCACCATATCGTGTGCGACGGATGGTCTTTCGGAATCATCATGGAAGAACTGGCTTCGCTATATTCAGCTGAGGTGCAAGGTATCCACCCGGCACTCTCTCCTCCAGATTCGTTCAGTCAGTATTGTTCAGAAATGGAGGCGTACTCCGATGAGAAAACCTACCGGGAAACTGAGCGTTATTGGGCCGAAAAATTGACACCGGTCCCATCACCGCTTACGTTACCAACAGTTCGCCAGCGGCCTCTTCAGCGCACCTATGCGAGCAGACGGGACGATTTTCCGGTCGATGCCTCACTGACCAGTTCACTAAAGCAATTAGGTGCACGCTGTGGAGCCAGCTTTGTCAACACGCTATTGGTTGCCTTTGAAGTTTACCTGAACCGCCTCACCGGTCAGTCTGACATCGTAGTCGGATTGCCCACGGCAGGCCAAGCGGCTACCGGGCATTTTAACATGGTGGGGCATTGCGTTAACCTATTGCCACTCCGTAGCTCGGTGAACCCTGCCACTACGTTCGTAGATCACCTGATAAAGCGGAAAACGGAGCTACTTGACGATTACGACCATCAGCAATATACCTATGGATCGCTGTTAAAGGTCCTTAAGATAAAAAGGGACCGTGCTCGGGTTCCGTTGATACCTGTGGTGTTCAATATCGACATCGGCATGGACTCGCGCGTCGCTTTTCCGGGCATCCGTCATCGGCTGTTGTCAAACCCACGGGTTTTCGAAAATTTTGAGCTATCCGTCAACGCCACCAGCACCGCCGAATCTATCGTACTGGAATGGTCATACAATACCCACCTGTTTGATGCGGCTACCATCAGGCGGATGATGATGGACTTTGAAGGAATGCTGGCAGATATTGCCGGAACCCCGGACATCCGCATCGATGAACTGAAGCTGCGTTCAGCAGGTGTACGAAACCGTCCCGGGGACGCGATGCCGACGTCTCAGATGTGGGTATCGGGCGAAAAAACCCAATACCCCCGGGACAAGCCTTTTTTTGATTGGATTTCCCGGATAGCAGAACATACGCCGGATCGAACGGCCCTCGTTTCCGGAAATCAGCAATGGTCTTATCAGGATCTGGAACATCGCTCTAATCGGCTCGCTCATTACCTGTTGCATCAAAAAAGTATCAGCCGCGGGGATGTCGTCGCGGTCGCGATTGAGCGATCAGCGGAGATGGTCATGACGCTGCTTGCCGTCGCCAAGACGGGTGCCGCATACCTTCCGTTAGATCTGGAGTATCCTGCAGATCGGGTCGCCTTTATGGTTTCCGATGCCGATGTAAAATTGCTGATTACACAACAGCGCCATGCCAGTGCATTTGGCAAGGTTGCGCCGACCCTCTGTATTGATGCTATAACAAATGAGCTGACCGCCATGCCCCATACAGCGACCGGGGTCGACATCAAAGGAGATGACCTGGTTTATTTGATCTACACGTCTGGATCAACGGGCAGACCGAAAGGCGTTGCAATCAAGCACCATAGTTTGGTTAATACCCTGTTAAGTGGACAACACATGCCGGGAATCAAACCGGAAGACGTTTTTATGGCCGTTGCTACCGTCGCATTTGATGCGGCGGCACTTGAGTTATTTCTTCCCCTGATCAGCGGTGCAAAAGTGCTTGTGGCAGACCGCACCGCCGCTAAAGACGCGCGAATACTATTAAAACATATTGAGATAGAGAAAGTAACCATACTGGATGCTACACCCGCAACCTGGCGGATGCTCCTGGATGCCGGGCTTGAAAAAAAGAAGGGGTTGAAAGCTTTGTGCGCGGGAGAAGCGTTACCCCGGGATCTTGCCGATAAGCTACTTGAACGATGTGAAACGGTTTGGAACATCTATGGCCCTACGGAAACGACCATATTCTGCACCGCTAAACGATTGGTGGCCGGTGAAACCGACCTCATCACCGTAGGCACACCCATTGCGAATACCTCTATCTATATCCTGGACGATGAACTGAACTTTCTGCCAGCCGGCGAAGTTGGACAGATCTTTATTTCTGGCGACGGGATAGCACAAGGCTATTACCGGAATCCGGCGCTTACCGCAGAGCGCTTCCTACCCGATATACTGGATCCAGCCAGGAAGATGTATGCCTCGGGTGACCTGGGAAAGATCCTTGAAAATGGCGAAATCGCATGCTTGGGCCGTATAGATCACCAGGTGAAAATCCGGGGATACCGCATCGAACTGGGTGAAATTGAGTACCATTTAATGAACCAGCGCGGCATTAAAGAAGCCGTCGTGACCGCACGGGAAGATACACCCGGCGACCGGCGTCTAGTTGCTTACTTCGTTCCAGAGTCCGCCGCAGGTAACCGCGCACAGACCGTTTCCTGGAAAGACAGATGGGAGAGTATTTACGAGCATGGGAAGGCCTTTGAAGCGAGCCACAATGGTTCCGCCCATAACCTTGACGTTACCATTGTCGAACAACTTGGACCGGTTATTCCGGATGTTGAGGCCCAGGAAGTAGACTGGTTAAGCGATGTAACGGAGCGGGTCACGCGCCTTGCGCCGAAAACTGTAATGGAAATTGGCTGCGGAGCGGGTCACCTAATGTTTGAGCTTGCTTCACACACAAAAGCATACATCGCGACCGACTATGCCGCCGCTGCAATTGCAAGCCTGCAGGAAGCCCTCCAAGCATCACCTCACAGTTGGCCTCACGTCCAGGCACATGTGGCAACAGCGGGCGATTTCAGCTGCCTCAATGGCCTGACACCAGACCTGATCTTGCTGCACAGCGTGGTGCAATACTTCCCCAGTGGAGACTATCTGTTTGATGTGATCCGGGAATCGCTGAAGCACATCGCCACAGGCGGTTGCATTTTCCTCGGAGACCTCCAGGGCAAGAATACATTGCCGATCCACCATGCCGCTGATCAACTGTATCGGACCGGGGAACATGTCTCAATCGCCGACTTCAAAGCTATCGTCAGCAAAAGGTTGCTGCTGGAGGATGAACTGACCATAGATCCTGGATTTTTCTACGGGCTGCCAAGGTTGCTGCCCCGGATAACCGGGGTGGACGTACAGCTCCGTAAAGGTAGCTTCGTTAATGAGACCACCAAATACCACTATGATGTCTGGCTTTATGTTGAAACCGGTCACCGTATCTGCCGTCCGGACATAAGCGAAAGGTGGACATCAGCAGAACGCGCCCACGAGTTTTTGTCCGCACATCCGGGTGAGGTCTTGGCCATCACGGAGATCCCGGATAGCCGAACAGCGGTAGATTTGTCTATCACCAACTGGCTGGACCGCCTCAAGGATGAGGATTCTGTAAAATCGCTGAAGGAACGCGTTTCCACCACCCCACCTTTCGGCGTGACGCCTAACCTGTTATGGGAACTAGCAGAAACGCATGGATATACGGCACACGTCCGTTGGTCAGATGATGGTACCGACGGTATATTTGAGGCAGTGTTCCTTCCCGGTTCGATGGAGAAAGCACTCCCCCCTCCCCCAGTCCGCACGGATGTGGACTGTCCGGTCTCGCAGTTCGTCAGGGATCCCGATATAGATGCTGCGGTCAGCACCGACCAGCTGGCCAGATGGAAAGAAAGCCTGAGAAAGGTGCTTCCGGAGTACATGGTTCCCAGTGACTGGGTGGCCCTTCGCCGGTTTCCGCTGACGGCCAATAATAAAATAGACCGTAATGCCTTGCCAAAACCGAAACGGCAGGAGAAGCCGGTGTCCGCACCGGCTAAAACGCAAACGCAGTCGCGGCTCGCGAAGATCTGGAAAGAAGTGCTGGCCTTGGATCAAATCGACATCAAGGATGATTTCTTTGAGCTGGGCGGGCATTCGCTGATTGCAGTTAAGATGATGGTACTTATTGAACAGGCGTTTAATAAACGATTGCCGCTGTCAACCCTTTTTGAACATACAACTATTGAACGTCTTGCCAACTTTCTTGACGACGAACTGGCTCAGGCCAACTGGAAGTGCCTCGTACCCATCAAACCTTCAGGAAAAAAGCCACCCATATACGTAGTGCATGGAGCGGGGCTGAACGTACTGCTGTTCAGTGCGCTCAGTCAATATATGGATAGTGAGCAGCCCATTTACGGCTTACAGGCACGGGGGTTGAATGGCGAAGATGAACCGTTCCATTCCATAGAGGAAATGGCAGCGCACTATGTTACTGAAATCCTCAGCCATAACCCTGACGGGCCGTTTTTCCTGGCCGGTTATTCACTGGGTGGAATTATTGCCTATGAGATGGCCCAGCAACTTATCAGCCAAGGAAAAAACGTGCGACTGCTCGCGATGCTGGACACATTTGCAGACAATGGACCACGCTACACAAGAGCTACTCAGAAAACGTTGTGGAAAGTCATGGATACACTTAAACGTATTGGCTACTCGCTTTACATGCTTGCAAAAGATCCACAGGACACCTTCGTATACAAATGGAAAAACATCCGGCGCCTGGCTAAGCAGCGGTATTGGAGCCTGACCGGCAAGGCAGATGAAGTGGTGGGCGTGTTTGGTTACCTCAATAAGATCGACAAGATCAACGCCCAGGCGCTCAGAAACTATCAGCTAAGCCCAATTGACCTGCATATCGATGTCCTGCGAGCGACGACACAACGGTTTTACGCACCCGACTTGAAGTACCTTGGCTGGCGGCAGTACGGCAGGCAGGGTGTAACGGTATACGATATACCAGGAGATCATAATAAAATCTTCAAGCCTCCTTACCATCAGGTACTGAGCCGTAAGCTCCAGGAGATCATAAACGAAAAGCTTGCAAATGATTCAGGGAACCGGTCGCTGTAGACATAATGCTACAAACGGAGTTTTACAAACATGGAAATAAATCTACCACTCGATAAATTCTCTACTTTTGGACTGAACTATTGGTATTAAACTGATTGTATGTTCCGCACACCCGACTGGATTAAACAACACATCCATAGCGTTGACCACATTGAAGACATCCGGGAGTCGACCTTTGAAACGATCAATAAACGGTTAACCCAAAGGGAGACGGCATCTCCGAAAGTATCCATATTGGTTGCGGCTTGGAATGAGGAGAAAAATATACTGAATTGCATTTCCAGCCTGTCGGCAATGGAAACCACCATTCCGTATGAGATCATTGTCATTAACAACAACTCCACGGACAATACACAAAAAATCCTGGACAAGCTGCACATCCGCTCCCTGTTCCAGCCTATACAAGGCTGCGGCCCCGCTCGCCAACTTGGCCAGGAAAACGCTCGCGGTGATTATATTTTACTGGCCGATGCAGACTGTGTTTACCCTTCCTGCTGGTTGGACGAGATGATGAACAGGCTTTCAGCGGAAGGGGTCGTATGCGTATACGGCCGGTATTCTTTTATTCCTGAAAAGGGCTATCCCCGATGGAAACTTTTCCTGCTGGAACGCATGAAAGACGTTATTGCCGAGGTCAGACATTTCAAGCGTCCATATTTGAATGCATACGGCATAAGCATGGGGTATGTTAAAGAATATGGTTTGAAAGCGGGCTATGTCATGCATAAAATATGGGGAGACGACGGGCGCCTGTGTTTTGACCTGATGCCCTACGGCAAAATTAAACAGGTCAGGAAAAATACTGCGAGAGCGTGGACGGGCCCAAGAACGTTGGAACGCGATGGAGGCTTCACCAAAGCGATCGCAGCCCGGATCTCCAAAGAAGCACGGCGTTTTTTCTCGTTATTCAGACCCCTTCCGCCCCACGACACAAAGACCTCCAAAAATTAACGCGCGAATGCACATTGCCGATAGGATCTCCATACTCGTCGCCAGCGACAACCATTACTCCGTTCTGATCGGAGCTCTCATCAAATCCATTGATACACACCACAAAACGGGCGAAGCGATTGATTTCTATATAATAGATGATCACATATCCGGCTCAAACAAAGAAAAGATAGTGAAAACCGCGGATCCAGCCCGCATCAATATCCGCTGGATCGAAATAAGCCGATTAGCACCTTACATTTCGCAGTTACCGTTGGACAAGTCCAGTTTTCCCACTACGATATATTATCGGATTTTTGCGCCTCATCTTATCGATGCGGCTGCAAAAAAGCTGATTTACCTGGATGTTGATACCATTGTGCGTACCGACATTTCAAACTTATGGAATGTCAATCTTGCCTCGCACGCGCTGGCCGCCGTCCAGGACATCGGAAAAACCGTAACCAGCCGCTGGGGTGGAATCCCTAATTATACAGAGTTGGGCCTCTCCCCTGATACCAAGTATTTTAATTCAGGGGTTTTACTCATCGACGTGGACAAATGGCGGAAACAACATATTTCGACATCGATTATAGATGTCCTTGTCAAGTACCGCGAACATGTCGTACTGCCGGATCAATACGGCCTGAACGTTGTCTTTGCCAACAATTGGCTTGAACTGGCCCCGGCATGGAACTGGTCGGCCGCAGCCGATCACGATGATCCACATCTTGTCCATTTTCTACATATAAAGCCTATATTTAAATCCTGTTATTCCAACGAACGATGGAAGAAAGAGTTTTTCGACCACCTGAACCAAACGCCTTGGAAAAATTTCAGACCCATTAGCGAATATAAGCGAAAACTGCGCCTGGGTTACAATAGGGCTAAGAAATTATTGAGATTATAAAACAGCAGGGGACATGCCAAACGCACAGTCGAGGTTCTTCCTTGAGCTACACTATTTCCGGGCGTTCGCAATCGTCAATATTTTCTTCATACATGTTTGGCGGCTCCCCTCTTCTAAGCAATTTGATTCCGCTTCCTTTTTAGTTGCCGGATTACGTGAGCTTGCCTTTCATGGAAGCACTATTTACTTTCTTTTTATATCTGGCTTTTTATTTTTTTTCCTTGCGTCCAAGACGTTCTCAGCCCAGAGACACTATTGGCGGAAATTCAAATACGTCGTCGTACCATATATCATTTGGTCACTGATCGCGCTTTTGGTCAGCGCAATGCTGGACGTAGATCACCGGCTAAGTTCCCAGCCGAATGCGTGGGAAGGCTTAAAAACAACGGTCCATATCTTACTGAATGGCAACGCGGTGTTTGTATTCTGGTTTATTCCGGTGATCGTATGTCTGTTTATCATAAGCCCATTTTTCCTGAAACTCAGCAAGCGAAGTTTTACTGTCGTTGTGGCCGTTGCAGGCGTATTGCCTTTGCTGGGTACCAGAACGGGAGCAGACCTATCTGTAGGGCAATTTCTTTATTTCGCACCTTCCTTCCTCTTCGGAGGATGGGTGTTTCAGCACTACGAAAGATTTCAGTTCTTTATAAGGAGATATAAAATACCATTGCTATCAGTGTTTGTCATCTCGTCCTTCCTCATTGTATATGTAACCTATTATTCGGTTTCCCTTCCCTACATCAAAGTCGAGGAAAGCCTGTTCTATATTCAAAAAATGGCAGCGACCTGTTTCGTCATTTACCTTTTGTTGTACGCCAGACAACATATGGGATTGGTGGATCTACTGGCAAAATTCAGCTTTGCCATCTATTTTACGCACTACGTGCTATACATGCTCATCGCTCCGTTCTTCTTCGATTTCCTGGAAAGTCGGCGAGTGTACGGATGGGGCTCAGTTCCGCTCTCTTTTTTCTTTTCTCTTTTTCTTCTGATGGTTGATCTGGCAGTTTGCGTACTGTTAAAAAAAGTATTTGGGAGATATTCAAGGGTTATTATTGGGTCATGAATTTCTTTTTGTCGATTAAATACTACAAACGTTTTTTTCTCAGGTCGTTGCATGGGACCGCGGAATCCGGATTAATTACATTTGAGTCAGGATTGACAACAAAATCAGTCATATGCCATACCCCGCTTACGGATCAATCAACATATTGCGCAGCTTCAGTTGCAACTAAACCAGATTAGGAAATCAAAATGAACTTAAATTATCTGCATTTCGGAAACGTAACCCTTCTGATCACGCACTACAACCGCAGTCAATCGCTCCGGCGTTTGTTGGAAACGTTTAGTTCGCTCAACGTGACCTTCGCCGAAATAGTCGTTTCAGATGACTGCAGTAAATCTGAGCATCTGAATGCGCTAAAAAAAATGGCTGAAGAAATGTCCTTCACGTTGGTCACCACGCCAAAGAACGGTGGACTCGGGCATAACATAAACAAAGGACAGGCTATAGTAACCACACCGTATACCCTGTATGTACAGGAAGATTTTGTTCCTACTCCCGCGTTCGCCTCCGGCCCTTTTCAACACGCAGTTGCTTCAATGGACAGAGATCAATCCATTGATATGTTCCGATTTTATTCTTACATACTGTATCCTTATCTTAAGCCGGCAGACCTGCACGGATTCTCTGAAATGTATTTACCGTTCCCGGGGCTTAATTATAAGAAAATCTATCAGTACTCTGACCATCCCCATCTACGGAGAAGCAATTTTCTGGAAAAATTCGGCAAGTATAAAGAAGGTGTCAGTGTGGACCGGGCAGAATATGGCATGTGCGTAGCATTTCTTCGCAAAAAGGGAAAGGCATATTTTTACAACGATTTCAAAGCATTATTCATTCAAAAGAACTCATCTGACGAACCAAGTACGGCTGACCGGAACAATTGGCGTAACAGCTCAAATATATTTGTCCGCACGCTGCGCAATACCTATAGGCAGATCAAGTACAACTATGATATCTACGTAGCGTAACCGGCAATAGCTTAATTGTAGCGAGCAATTACTTGAGGTGATTTTTTCTGCGAAAACGGAATCATTCCTGCTTGATCTGCATAGCCCACGCCTATCAACATCATTGGTCGTTCGTCTGGCTCCAGGTCTATCGCTGCCTCCATAGCTTGCTCCAGCTCTTCTATATCAGGCCAATTGATCGGCACTGAACTCAACCCCAATGTCTCCAATGCTAACATGAACGACATGGCTGCTAAGCCCCCATCTATATAGATAACATGCCGGTCCCGTTCACTCACATAAGCGCTCAACTTTCCTACCAGCACCACAAAAATAGGTATCTGCCGGTAAAATGGGCGGATACCCATAGGGATTTGACCGACTTTATTTTTGATGGTTTCCTCATCATAAATCCTGAATTCAAATGGTTGCCTGTTGCAGGCGCTAGGTGAAAGGGTGGCAACCGCAACCGCCTTTTCAATCAGTTCCCGTGGCACGGGCCTATCTTGATACCACCGTACGGAACGACGCTGAAAAGCTAGGGCTAACAACTGCTCGTAGGTAACGCCGCTTTGAGACACATCGCTTCTGACATACGGAATGCGGTTTGCCGCTGCTTCGACACGCTCTCCGTTCACCGCGACTTGTTCAAATATCTTTTTTGCCGATTCAACGGTCGGATGTGTGCCAGCTACCTGAAAGTACTTATTAAGGACATGCGAGGTCCACAATAGTAAATCGGGATCCGGCCTCATTGTTCCATTGGTCATTCCCTGGCTGATAATCCTGAAATTCTGAACCGTATCCATTATATAATCCAAGGCGAATACGTCCCTTTTTTCTTTCATGATTAGGCCTTTTTCAAGGCGGTGAACTTGCCTTCTGAGATGAAATGTGTTAGGTGCCCCGGATTTCAACGCTTTTAAATGCATGTATTTCCCCTCAAGGACCTTCTGATGCTCCCTATCGAACTCTCTGGAGAAAAACACGTAGTAAACGCTGCTTAAAAAAGGCGAACGCCTACAAATCGGAATAAGGTACAGATTCTTTATGCGCTCTTTGAGCAGATAAAGCTTGTGCTTAAGTTGCATGTTATGGTTTATTATATTTATGCGTGGCATTTAATCTCACGCTCTTCATTCTGCCTTAAAATGTCCAGCACATTTTTTGTAATGGCTGGCCAACTGTGTGATTCGGCCATTTCTACCCATCGCCGCGCATCCTCTTCAGCCCCTCCATTTTGTAACGCTTCTTCTATCTTTCTGAGAAAATCATCGTGACCTGTTGCCAGATACGTTACTGAACTGAAAACCTCCCGCATAACGTTGGTTGATGTTGCGACAACCGGGCGGCCCATAGCAAGGTATTCATCTATCTTCAGCGGGTAATTGTCATTCGTGATCTCGTTTAACAGCTGCGGGTTAATACATACGTCAAAGTGTTTAAGATATGCAGGTGTCAGGGCAGCATCCTTTTGTCCGAGGAAATGGACATTCACTAATTGATGGAGCTCACTCTGCTGAAAGGCGTTATCCTCACGCCCAATGAATACAAAGTTCCATTCGGGTCTTGATTTTGCGAGAAAAACCAGCAATGGAATATCAAGCCTGAAGTTCAGTAACGCTCCGACATATCCGATCATAGGTCTGTCGGAAAGCGGTTTTAAGTCGGCGGGTAGCTCCAGGGGCTTCCGGTAGTCGAACCGATTGAGGTCGCAGCCGTTACCGATATAGTAGGAACGTGGATTCAACTGCAAAGCCTTTCGTTGAAAACCGTAAGAATTACAGAGAATCATATCTGCCTTTTTCATTAAAAGCGGCTCCAGTTTACTGCCGTGGCGCTTCCAATAGTCCATACCAACGATGTAATCCCTATCTAGATAAATATACTTGACAGGACGGAGCATTTCTTTAAGATAAAAGCTCCTGAAAATGTCCTTGTCATTGATAAGGATGTAATCGCCAAATCCAAGCTGAGCGGTGGCTGCAATGATTTCATTGGCCAAGCGCCTATTGTTAATCCTATTCAGCCACGAAAACACCGTGGTATTGGGAATCCAATTAATGGACTCCAGAATAGATTCGGGATCCAGTACCCAGAGGTTGTCCTCCGCTTTATGAAGCCCCAGGTTCGCCTTTGACCGTATCCGCGCAATATGCTCACTGATGAATTTATCGGAAGTCCCTAAATAGTATGAACGTCTGTCTATCGGTGCATTGACGTACAGCACATTATGCGACTTTGCCAATTCTTTGGCGATACTTGTTGCGGTGGATTCTCTGTCAGTAAAGATGCGCTGCAGGCCAACAAAAACAAAATTAAACTTCTCTTGTGGTATCATTTAAGTGCATATTAGTACCTTGTCGGATAGTCAAACCATCAAACAAGATGTCGATCCGTTGCTTCAGGCCGGCAAGCCTGCCATTTATACGGGTAACGACCTCAGTCCGCTCGGCCATTAGTTGATTCAATTTAGCAATCACTGTCTCTTCCGTTAACTCGCCGGATTCGAGCACATAGCTCTCCAAACCGAACAGTCCGAACAATTCCCGGTACTTGTGCGACCAGCTGATGGCCAATACAGGCTTTCTTTCCAAAAAACCGAATATCAGTGCGTGAAATCTTGAGCTTATGAGATAATCCATATGCTGTATCTGGCTCCGGATGGCTTCCGCTGATGCATATCCGTCAAGTAACATACAGCCTTCAGGCCTGTTTAAGCTCTCGTAAATCAGTCTGCATAGCGTCCGGTCATCGGGGTGATCTACTCCGTCAGGGAATATCTCATTTGGAATCAGTACAATTTCCGCCCCAAGTACATCTAAGCAATAACGGCATAAGGACAGTAATACCCTGACATATTGATTATCGGTTCCGGCTCCTTCCAGCTTCTCATACACGCGCAGATTGGGAGAAATACCGATGCGGAGGGTGTCTTCCGCACTAATTGTATTCGTCTTGTCATCGGCTGCGGAGAATACAATGTCTGGTAACATCGGGATAGCCTCAGGATTGAGTTGCAACAGTTTGGCCAAGTATCGTCGTGAGACCGTATCGCGAGCATAGAAGCCGTCGGAGAGGTTCAACATCGTTCTGGCTGCCTTCGCCACCTCCGGTTTTTCAAATGGTCCCCAAGCCTGCGGCATAAAGTAGCATTTAACGCCCCTGGATCTCGCCATCCGTTGCAGGCGAATCGTCTCATCGATCATCGGTTTACCCCAGGAATCAGCATAGGCAAACCCGCTGACGTCAATAATCGCGTCTAACTTTCCGATAATCCGTGAAATTTCTCCGAAGGGAAATGGAAAATACCAAGGCATGTTTTTCTTTGTCAAAAGCTTGTATATTTTTCCCTTGATCCCGTAGATAACGCCACTGACAAAGCGGGAGATTGCCGCCTCGTCACTATAAACGGGCTCGAAACCTTGGGAGATTGCCAGCTCACGCTCATATTTTCGGCAAACCATGTAACAGGTTACTTGTCCATAACGCAGACGAAGCTGGTGTTGTACTACTTTTAACATGGCTTCTGCGCCTTTATTAGTAAAATTCGCTCCTATAATCAATATATTGACCGCGTTGTTCATAAAAACTATTTTCCGATAAACTGTTTAACTTCTATAATTTGCTTGAATCGATTGCGGGAATGACGGGTAAAACTCCAGGGAATCAGGTAACAAGCCGCCCCGATTAATGTTCCGGTGGCAAGCAAAATGAATGGATGCAGGTCAGGGAATGATTCCTTGAACAAGAAACAAACCATGCCGGCAAACAATGACAATATCAGGGGAAGCGATATCTCCCTAAAAAACAAGGAAACCGAGATAGGCGAACCGGCAAAGCAATAAATCAGGGAAGGTATAAGCAAGATATAATTAACAACCGCATATGCGATTACCATGCCGTCAACGCCCCAGGACATTCCTACCAGGAAAGCGCCCACTGTCGCTACAGCATTGACCAATCCCCAGATGAAGTACCGTCTTACGTATCCAAGGGAAATCAATACCACTCCCCTGGTTCCCGCAACCGGCTGAATCAGTGCCGGTATCGCCAGCAACTGGAAAATTCTGGCGGCATCCAACCACTGCTCTCCCAATATGATACTGATAATCTCTTCTGAAAATACTAACAGGAAAATGACCAGGGGCATAGAAAAAAAAGCTAATATAAAATTGTACCGCGCATAGAACTCCCGGTATTTGCTTCGTTGCCCTTTCAAAGAACTCAACGCCGGAAGGGCCACAGCATTCATCGGATCGCGCAGGTTCGTAATGGGCAGCATCAGCAATTGGTACGACTTACTATATAACCCAAGCGCTGTCGAACCAAAGTATCGCCCGATTAACATATTATCAGCGTTCCGGGAAAAGTAATTGACGATGTCAAACCCGGTAATCCCCGCTCCAAACCGCATGATGCTCCTAACCCCGCTAAACCGGAAGTAAAAGCTTGGGCGCCAGTCACAATAAAACCATAGTAAGACATCATGCACCAAAGTATAAGAAAACGGGATGCCCACCAACGCCCAATAGTCGAAATCGTTAAGGGCCATCACCACCCCCACGCCAATGCTCACAGCAGTAGAGACGATATGGATTGTCGAAAGCCGGGTAAATTGCATTTGCCTCTTCAGCAGCGCCGTATGTTGCAGGCCAAAACCGGCAAGGAAAAACATAACGGAAAACGCAAAGGTTATATACAATAATCGCGGTTCGCGATAGAATGACACCAACAATGGAGCGGCCCCAGCTATGACGAGTCCCAATATAAACGAGATCAATAGGTTCAACCAAAATAGGGTGCTGACCTGCCGTTGAGTGATCTCACTGCGCTGGATGACTGCCGTAGTGAATCCCAGATCTTTAAAGATAAGCAGAAAACCGCTGAAAGCTGTCACCATGGCAACCAAACCAAAACTCTCAGGAGCAACCAACCTGGCCATCACGTATGTGGAAATCAAAGTCATGCCAAAAGACAAGAGCTGAGAAAAGACGGTACTGAGACCTCCTTTTACCGACCTTCGCTTGATGTCACCCATCAAATGATCAGTACTGAACCACTTGTTGAATGTTCTGGCTTTTCGTAACACTAACACCTCTTTCATCTACTTTCTCGTATTTCCCTTATGTTGCCCGTGGCGGGTAGCCACCGATAATTTATTAGCCGCGGCCGCCTTGGTCAATGATACGATTTGATAAAACATAAAGCTTGGAATTCCCAACAATGCGCGGTAAATCCGTGCATCACTCCTGGAGGCCACCATCGCAATAAAGAATCCCAGAACAAATAGCATCATGGCGCCTAACCAAATTGCCGCCATCGCCGGTTCAATTATAGCATTGATAACCAGGCAAAGTACAGATAACAATAGGAAAATAAACAACGGTGGACGCAGCAAAATGGTTCCGAATAAAATCTGGTTCCAATTGAAAGTCCCTATACCGTTCCTCAGTAAATCAAAACCAAACCGGAAATACTTAAACCATGTGTTGATCCATCTGGCCCGCTGTTTGACCAATTGATTCGAGTATGAAGTTTTCTGATCGTATACTATCGCTTCATCGGTAAATGCTATCCGTTTACCTCGTCGCACGATTTCATACTGGAGCACCTTATCGAATCCTGCGCCTGCCACATCCAGCTGTTCCAGACACTCCCGATAGAGTTTTACCGTGAATGCCATCCCTGACCCCGCTAACGTCGCCGATGAGCCGGCGTTGAAAAGGACCTTCCCATCATAAAAATGGTAATAGGCGTCCCTGGCTGCGTCCAAGCGAGCAAAAACAGTATCCAGGTTCTTAGCCGCCCTGATTCCTTGGACCGCCTCGTACCCGCGGTCAAAATAGCGGTCCAGTTGATTCAGGTAATCGTTGTCAACGAGATTATCACTGTCGATAATCGTCAACCGGTTGTGTGGTCTTCGGAAACGCTGTATTGCATAAAAATGGGACCTGACATTACTGGCCAACACCCGTTCGGGTCGCAGTAGCACAACCCGCTCGCTGTTAAAATGCAGGTTGGAAATATCACAATTATCAGCCACCACATAGATCATATAGCGGTCGTAATTGAGCTCCAGCAGAGACGACACAACGTCAGGCAAAAGGTCTGTCTGCTCGTATGCCGTTACGATGATACCATAGTCACCTGACGCTGCAGTTGCCCGCGCTTCCCTGGACCGCTTACCACTTTTGAACCCATATATAAGGTAAAGCAAGAGGGGTAGTACCAGGTTTATCCCTATAAGTCCTTGGACAGTGTACCAAAAAATATTTCCGATCTCGTTCATTTTACAGTGATATCAACACCCAATAAGATTGCGTACATGGCTTCAACCGATCGTTCCCAGGTATGTTCCACAACAAACTTCTTACGTTCTTCGCGGAGCTTCGGACTGTCCTCATTTAAGGCTCTTTGAATAAGATCGACATACTCCTCTTTGTTTTCAGCAAGATAGGTATGTGATGCAAACGCCTGCATAGCATGTGTTGCAAATGCGACTACCGGCTTGCCCATTGCCAGATATTCATCAACTTTTCTCGGATAATTCCCAACCGTCAACGGCGTTAGGAATTGGGGATTGATGCACACGTCGAAATAGTAGATGTACCGTGCAAGTTCGGTCATGCTTTTCATACCGACGAAAATGACATTAGCCTGCTGATGCAGTTCACTGGTCCTGAAAACAGCATCCTCAGGTCCGACCAGTACCAACGTCCAGTCGGGTCTGCATTGTGCAATATGCAACATCGCTTCTATATCTAGACGGCTGCTGTGCAGCACCCCCACATAACCGATGATCGGATGACGTAAGGATATCAGTTCCTGCGGCATTTCCACGTCACTCAGGTCTCGAAAAAGCCTATTGTCGTATCCTTGACCCACATAATGCGAATTTTCGTTATATTGCTTGCAATAATTGGTAAGATAGAGCGAATTCGAAAAGCAAATATCGCTTTTTCTGATCATTACCGGCTCTAAACGGGCTCCGCGTTTGTTCCAGTACGGTGCCGCCACGATATAGTCGCGGGAATAGTATACGGTTAACGTTGGATTCAAAAGCTCTTTCAGATATAGGCACCGCATAATCTCGTTGTCATTAAATAAGATAAAGCCTTCGTCAAACCCAATTGTGCTTAAATGTCTTTTAATGGCTGATGCAAATCTCCTGCTGTTCCATTTATTTAGTAAATCAAAGATCCATTCACTGTCTAACCAGTTGATGGATTCGACGATGCAGTTGGGATAAAGCAGCCACATATTGTCGTTGATCGGTCGCAAGTCAGCTTCCCTGCCCGCGATAACCGCTAACCGACGCCTAACGTCATCGTCGTGTTTCCGGCGGATCCAACTGATCCGATCCAAGGGAGGATTGACATACAATACCCGATTCCGTTTACTGAACTCTGCGGCGATATCTTTACAATTGCTACCTAACTCAGAGTCCCAGGACTGTTGTCCTACTATCAGGATGTTTTTACCAACCATATATCCAGGACTCTTGCATAAGAATTATGTATCGGTCTTTTTTTTACCGCTGAAAAAACCAATCAGAAATGCCACAATCCCTGGGATAATGAAGATTTCAAATGGCATGTTCTACCTCCTTTTGTTGTTTTGTTCCAGTATCCCATTTACGTGAATTGTATATGATCGCCAGGGAGATAAAAGCCAATATTGACGCCGGCGTCCGATTAATCACTTCGTTTCCGTAGCTGGCAATAAACACACCGATAGTTGCAGACACCAGCGCCACCAATTTTATCTTGAGTTTGGGGTCTTCCGTCCGCCAGACGATCCTGCAGCACTTACCCAGGATATAGCACATTAAACAAAACCAAACCACTAGACCAGTAATCCCGTACATCGCCCACACCTTTACCCAATAGCTGTCGGGCTCAAGGCCAGCAAGGAATGTTCCGGGATTGTGCTCCTTGCCATTATTACCTATGGTCCCTAAGCCGCCTCCAAATGGCTTGTCAGCCAGGTAATCACGGAGCATCATCTGGGTATTCATCCGTACCAAAAATGAAGCGTCCTCCGTTGGATTAACGGCAGTTCTCAGCCTTCTGACCTGATAGTTACCCTGACCGATGTTCGTAAACTTCAGAAAGGAGAACAACAGCACCAGGCCAAATAGGCCGATTAACAATAACCTGAAATTTTTGGTCAGAAAAAGGCCCGCAACACCGCCGGCGAAAACAAAAAATGCGCCACGCGTTCCTGAGATCATCATCGCATAAAACAGTAAAGCACTAATTAAAAAGAGCATTATCCGCTTCCATTTCGTAAATGGGCCCAAAGCTAAAACCCATGAAATAAGCGCCACCTGAGCCATTGAAGCTCCAAACATCGCCGCATCCGTATAGAAGGAGAATACCCTTAAAACGCCTCGGATCAAATGCGTCTTGGTATTCGCCATCAGGAAGGCCTCTTCGCCGGGGAACAAGCCAATGTACAATTGCTTGATCCCGTTTACCGCGGCAATGACCGCCCAGCCGATTGTAAGGTACAAGAAGATGTCCGCATGCTTCTCTTTCCGGATAAGTGCGCACGCAAGCGGTACAGTCAAGACCATTGTGAGGGCCGTCGTACGGATTTCGCTGAGCCATCCCATTACGCTGGCTCCAGCAGGATTAAAGATCTGAAGAACACTGATAACGAACCAGATGGTGGTCAGCAAAACCAGATCGTTGGCCGAAGCCTGCCAATCAGCCGCTTTTGGATTAACCAAAGCACCTATCCAAGTCAGGAGCAGGAGTAATTCCGTTATCACCCCGAATTGAAAAGGAACCATGGTTTCTCTTCCAACAACCGGAAGAATGAAGGTATAGATTATTGTTGCAAACAGAGCGAGCAAAGGGTTCCGGATCAGCAGCACCAGGCAGGGAACCAAAGCGGCAGACAATCCTAGGATAAGTGGGAACTCCATACCGATTGAGGCTGTACAGTATCCGATCAAGCCTGCGGAAAACAACAGTGCTAAAAAAACCCACACCTTGTCTCTGGGAAATTGCCTTATGTTGAATATTAGCGCTCTCACTTTGTGTCTATATCGGATCGTTATGCACTTAACCGGAACTTATTGAGCACCCATCCCAGAAAACCCTTCTGATTGTTCAAATATGCGATCAGATCCTTTTCGTTATCGGAAACGGCTTTACCCGTTTCAATGACGCCCAAGCTAACGTCTGAAAAAAGCAACCATTCCTTCATCTGGTTCAGGTTCCTGCAGCTTTCTGCATCAATGATAATGATGTCAAACTCTTTCCTTAACATTTCAAAACTGGTCATCAGACTCTCCATATTTTGAAGCTCAAGCAGGGAACCGATATTCTTATTTGTTGATAGGGTCGTGATCAGGTCCTCAATCTGGATCTGTCGCTTTACGAGGAATTGCTCGAAGGCCTGCCCTTCAATTGCCTCGCCTTTGGAGATGTCGTTGAAATTAATTGCCTCTTCGCCAATCAAGAGCACTTTTCTGCCGGTAATGGCAAAAGCATAGGCAAGACTTGCCGACAAAAACGACTTACCAGCCCCATCAGACAGACTGATAATTCCCAATACTTTCGATCCATCTTTCGCAAGCTCGCGGCTGATATCAAAACGCAGCGAACGAAGTTGGTCCTTGTATGTCGCGGCATCAGTGGCGTTACCGTTATCCCAGATGGATCTGACACTGCTGTACGATTTTCCGATCAGATTCATTACACCGACTACCTTCCCGTTTGTCAGCATCGCTAACTGTTCCTTGCTCTTAATCCGTCTGTCGAATAAGAAAATGAGGGTCAGAACCGCTAGACAAAGCATTAAGGTGGCGAAGCCCGAAAGACCGATATACAACGGGCGTTTCGACATGGTATGGATACCCGGAAGTCCAAGTTCGACAACGCTTAACCTAAGTCCGATGTTCGATGCCAAACCAGCTTGATTTACGCGATTGAGCACTTCCATATACTCCTGTGTCGCAATGTCAGCTTCCCTTTGATACGTTTGCAAACCGGCATCCATTGGCACCATGGCATTATGCCTGGCCCGGGCATTATTCAGCTCCCGCTCAATTGACGACACACCTCCACGGGCAAGCGACAATGAGGTTTCCAAACGGATCAGTTCAGACTCCAGATTTTGCCGGTTAGCCCGGGAATTGCTTGAAGGAGAAGTCACGGATACGCCAGCCAGCTCATTTCTGCGTTGCCGCAAGGAATCGACCACCCGTTTATCTGCCGCATTGAAGTTATTATCAATATACTGTTTGTTCGCCAACTGAAGTTGACGGTCCAACTCAATCAGCTCATTGTTTGCGGCAGAGTTGCCGGGTCTCAGATAGTCGCTTTGTGGATTGGCTAGCTGCCGCTTTATGTCATTGATCGCCCGCTGCAGGGACTGTACTTCTGTCAACCGGTCAGCCCGCTGGCTCTGGAGCATCGCTATTTGCTGGTACAAAGTGGATGATTGCGTATTAGCGTCCAGGATACCGCTCTGCACCCGGTACGCTTCAAGTGTATCCTGCTTCGCCTGCATGATTCGTGCTTTCTCTTTCAGAAGTGAGTCGAGCACCAATACCGATCTGGTATCATTGGCGGCAGTGAACCGTTGATAGTACTGGATGAATTCTGTAGCCAATGTATTGGCAACAAATGCCGAGAGCTCGGGGCTTTCTGATATGAAACCGACGGAAATAAAATCGCTGTCGCCGTCACGATTGACCGAAAGTCCTTCTAATAGCGCTGCTTCGTCATAACCCATCGATTGAGCCAAAGTTTTTGGATTGACTCCATCTACTTCCTCTTGGGAGGGCTGCCCACTTGCCAACCGCTCCTGAAGAGCGGTTGCCACTTTCCTCCTGAGGCCGCCATCCAAGTCCCTCATTTTATCCGAGTATGGTCTGAAAGCATTTTTTTCGTCCAATAGATCATGGATCAGCAGACTGTTTGATACCAGCCCGAGCACGCGCTTCATCTTCATCATGCCGGTAATGTTGGCATAGGTTTGCCGCGCCTGCAAATAATTGGTCTGGGTGTTATCTATTTTAGCCAGTTCCGATATTCCGGTCGAAATCTTCGCCTCGGAATAATATGTATCCGGCAACTTCGCAGTTAGCAGATATGTGGCAATCATGGCGGCGAGCACAACGATGGCAATGAGCCAAATGTGCTTTAATAGATACTTTAGTAAACCGCGGGAATCAATCATGATAGTTTTATTTATAGGTTATTTATCTCTTCTAGTTTGACACCGATGATCATTTCCAAGGCGTCTTTGGCTTTCAGGAATTCGACTTCCGTTTGGTGTAACGTTGTTTGCGATTGAATGAGAGATGTTTTTGCAAGGTTGTAGCTGTCCAGTTCGATCTCTCCCTGTTTGAATTGTTGCTGTATCTGATTGAATATCATTTGATCGTCCTGAACGGCCTGGGTGCTGGCTTTTAGCTGATTGTTATATAAGATATACGCATAGTACCTCGCCTTAACCTCTGTTTCAAGCGTTTCCTCATGCTCCTGTCGCTCTAGCTGAGTGATAAGCTTCTCTTGCTTCGCCTGCTTCACGGCCATTGGCTTTTGAAGAAACGATCCCAGGTTGATATTCACCCCCAATTGAAAGCCATTCACTAAATAAGGATTGTACCAATCAAGAGTCGGACGGTTATTCGGTCGGTAATAATAAGCTCCCGAGAAAGCCTCCAAGTAGGATAACTGAGCGGCCGTCACGCCGCTTTTGGCCATAGACTCGGTAGCTTTAAATATTTGGCTGCGAAAATTATGCTCTTTAGCCAATTGGACCAGTTTTTCCAATTGTTGATAGTTGATTTCACTGATTATCGACTCTTGGGCGGTTCCTTTCAATATCGAAACGGCCATTACGATAAAGGTGATAAATAAACGATGTTTCATGAGTTGTTTTGCGTTAATTTTTTCCCGACAGATTATGTACAACCATCTCGTTTTTCATAATAGTCAGGGCAAAATTATCTGAAGTAGGGATTAGTTATATGGTTTTTCAGCCACATAATTAGCTATTGTAGCTGTTAAACTACAAGGGTAAGTTGATGCTTGTGCTCGCTAACCGGTAATGTTAACAAAACACTAATTTTTGAAAAAAATTCGTCCGCAACTAAAATAATTTTAACTTTGCCGCCAGAAACACTACCACTGAGTTAACATTTTTCCTGCTTTTAGGTTTTTTTTAATTTTATTCTACTTATGAACTTTACATTTTTTAAGTTAAGCACTCGTGCTATGTGGTTTGTATTGATCATTTTTCTGTGTGCAAATTGCTCCAAGAACTCCAAAACACTGGATGAGTTGGTCGGAGAGTCCCAAATCATTGGCGATGAACCCGTTACTGATGGCCCTGCAGGCGCAGTGACGTTTAATGACATGCTGGGCGTAAATGCCTTTGAATGGAATTTCGGAACCCAAAACAACCCAACAGACCCCGAGCGGTCACAATTTTTCCAGCCGTTTGCCGGAGTCCGTCATTATCTGGACTGGCGCCAGATCGAACCTGAGAAGGAAAAATACGGTTACAATCCTTCAGCCCGGGGTGGCTGGAAATACGACGAAATATACGAATGGTGTAAGCAGCAAAACATCACAGTGTTGGCCTGCATCAAAACCATCCCTGACTGGCTGATTGACACCTATCCTGAGGATAAACGTGACGCTGAAAACGTTCCCGCCAAATACGGAGCCGACCTCTCTGACCCTGCATCCTACCTTGACTTCGGAAAACTCGCATTTCAATATGCAGCCCGCTACGGCAGCAACACAAAGGTCGACTCCAGTTTGGTGCGCGTGGAACCAATTCCGCATTATAATCCTAACCAGAAGAGAATAGGCACCGGTTTGGTGCAGTACATTGAGTGTAATAATGAACCTAACCGCTGGTGGAAACCTGATAAAGTGGCTACTCAGACGGCATCAGAATACGCGGCGAACCTATCGGCATTTTATGATGGGCATAAAGGTGCCTTAGGTCCCGATGTCGGTGTAAAAACTGCGGATCCGAATATGCAAGTAGTGATGGGCGGAATTGCGGCCGCTGATCCCGCCTATGTTCAGGAGATGATCGACTGGTGCGAAAAACACAGGGGACGGAGAGCTGACGGCTCCGTTGACCTTTGCTTCGACATCATCAACTACCATCATTATTCGCATAACCGTGATGAAGTAAAGCGCCGGGCGGATCAACGCGGTATCGCTCCCGAATTATCAGATGCTGCTGATTTAGCGCAGGGGTTCGTTGAGCTGGCCAGAACAAGCGCGTACAATATACCCGTATGGAATACGGAGGTAGGCTTTGATGTGAGCCAACTGAGTGTTCAGAAAGCGATCCCGATCGGAAATAAATCAGCGCTCATGACTCAGGCTGACTGGAATCTGCGTACTGCCCTCCTTTATGCCCGCACCGGTGTTTCTAAGCTGTTCTTCTACATGCTTCACGACGTTGACATCAATAGCACCCTGCAATATGCCTCCTCTGGTTTCGTCGATGAAGTAGGTGGCTATTCGGCCCGTCCATCATGGTATTATATGGCTCAAGCTAAAAACCTGATCGGCGACTTCTATTACAATCAAACCGTCAATGCTGATCCTATCGTAGACGAATATGTGCTGGGCGACAAAAAGATTTACGTACTGGTCGTTCCTGACGAAAAAGGTCGGACCGCAGACTATACCCTTAAGCTTGGCTCACAAGTCAAGCAGGTAAAAATTCACACGCTTCTGCCTGACCAGCCCACCGCCGCTTCAGCGACAAAATCAGTAAACAAAGGGGAGATCAAACTGACTGTCTCAGAAACCCCCATGTTCGTAGAAATCATCTAACTATGACACCATATCGAATCGGAAAGTGACACGTTACTTTCCGATTCGATATATACGTCCTTCTTTGGTGTCTGTTACCACATAAAGCGCTCCATCGGGCCCTTGCTGAATATCACGGAGCCGCATACCGAATTTATCCATCAGCCGCTCCTCTCCTATTACTTTATCTCCTTGGATCTTTAAACGGATGAGGTGCTGCCCGGCCAAGGTGACGATAAATAAATTATCCTTCCATTCCGGAATTACGTCGCTGGTATAAAAGGTCATGCCAGCCGGAGCGACAGCGGGATCCCAATAGTAACGGGGCTGTTCAAAGCCCTCTCCGGCGGATAAACCGCCCCCTGTAAGGTTATTGGCATCAAAGTAATATTGCGGCGGAACCGCTCCTGCAATCTGGAATATGCCCCGTCCTATAGCTGTTCCGTCGTATTGAATACCGTAGCTGATCAATGGCCATCCATAATTTGCTCCCGAACGGATGATATTCAGTTCGTCTCCGCCCTTAGGTCCATTTTCCGACTCCCAGATCTCACCTGTGGTCGGATGCAACGTTATGCCGAGCGGACTCCGGATTCCGGCTGCCCATATTTCCGGTAATGCACCAGGCGTCCCTGCAAACGGGTTGCCGGGAGCCGGGTTGCCTTCTTTATCCAAACGCAATATTTTCCCTATGGTACTATTCAAATTCTGGGCCATATAACGCGAATCATCCCGGTTGCGATCACCCGTGGTAACCAACAAATAACCAGACCGGTCGAAGAGCAAACGGCCACCATAAACCGAGGTTCCTGCATGCGCATGGGAAACCCGATAGATTTCAGATACTCCCGTCAACCTATTCCCGGCAACATCCAAGGTGGCTTTGCTGATCGTTAGGCGGTTTGATGGCCCGCTACCCTTTGAATAAGAGAAATAAATAAGCCGATTAGTTGCAAAATCAGGATCCAATACCACATCGAATAATCCGGCATTGGCGTAGGTATTGTTGCTTGTTAACTCGCGTTCATCAAAATAAACGGGCGGTACACCTGCTAACGGCGCTCCGAGGTTTACATTGTTTCCATCAACACTGATAATGCGCATCACCCCATCCTTTTGCAGTAATAGAATCTTGTCCTCGGCGATAAACTTAAAGCTCCAAGGTTTATAAAGTTGCGCATCCCGAACCAATTGCAAAATTGTATACTCCGTTTCCGTTTTCATTCCGGCAACGCGTGTCTGGCCTTCAAAAGCCGGTGTAAAGGAGGCGTTGGGCGGCAGGGTTTCAACCGGGTCCAATACGGATGGCTCTTCATCATCCACAATCTCGTCTACGCCGCTTTCCTTGCAGGCTGATAAGAACAAAAATGTACCGAAAAAAAAGAGAATAAAAAACTTTTTCATTTCTTGCAATGTTATGATTTTAGTACGGTTGTTTCTTCTGGTCAAAATTAGGGGCTGGCTGCATTGCTTGGCGCCGGTTTGGTCCAATCAAAAAAAAAATGTAGCTACAATTCTACACAAACCGCGTTTTGCAGCATTACGAGCGTTCAAAGCGGAAATAGATTGTTAGTTTTGCAAAAAAAACCGAGACACCAGACTACCGGACCATATGCCCAAGATCGCCCATCTGATTCTCGCCCACAGCCGGGTACATCATGTTGCCCGGTTGGCGCGTCAATTGAATCATGCTGATGCGACCGTGTTCATACACATTGACGCCAAGTCCCCGCTGGAATCCTTCCTCGCCGCCGCACCCCCGGATCAACCTATCCGGTTTGTCCGTAAACGCCGGCCCGTCACCTGGGGCGGATACAGTATGGTACAGGCTACGCTGAATGCCTACCGGGAGATACTCGGTGAAGGAGAGCATTACGACTTTATCAATTTACTGAGCGAATCGGACTATCCACTGAAAAAGGCCACTGCCATCCATCAGCAGCTCGCAGGTTCCATCGGACGCTCTTTCATGGAGATGCGCTTTTCCGGTGACCCTTGGTGGGAAGAGGCACAAATTAAAATAAACAAATATCATTTCACCGAATGGCGCATTCCCGGCAAGTATCTCCTGGAGCGTGCAGTGAACCATTTGGTTCCAGCCCGGAGACTACCGGCAGGCATGGCGTTTACCGGGCGCTCACAATGGCTTACACTCTCCTGCCAGCACGCCAGGTACGTTTTGGACAAGGTGGACAACACGCCAGCAATCGAGCGCTTTTTTCAATATACCTGGGGGGCGGACGAGTTTTTCTTTCAGACATTGCTTTACAACTCGCCGCACCGGGAAGAGCTGGTAAATGACAATCTCCGGTATATTCAGTGGATAAATGGAAAATCCAGTCCTGAAATATTAACCCGTGCACATTTTGAATCCATGCGCGGTTCGGAAAAATGCTACGCCCGAAAATTCTGTCCTGAAACAGATCCGCACATACTGGCGATGATAGACGAACAGCTTCTAACGTAACGTTTTTGCAATATCAAACATTTTCTTTTTGAAAAAGCGCCGGGATGGTCCGTAACAGAATTTTCAGATCCATCCAGAATGAGAAGTTTTCAATGTAGTAGTTGTCAAGCTGCCGGCGTTCTTTATCGGACATCTCACCCTTGCCACGCTTGCTGACCTGCCACAACCCCGTAATTCCCGCCGGACCGAGAAAACGCGCTGCCCATTCATCTGAAGTCAGTTGCTGGGCCTCATACAGCGGAAGCGGCCGGTTTCCGACTAATGACATATCGCCCTTGAGCACATTGATTAACTGGGGAATTTCATCCAGGCTGGTGTTCCGGAGTGTCTGGCCCAGCCGGGTAATGCGTGGATCGTTCTTGATTTTTACAAACGCGGCTTGCTCGTCACTTTCGGCATACTGATTAAGTTGCTGGCTCAATGCCGCCAGCTCTTTATCGGCGTTCACCCGCATTGACCGGAACTTATAGAAATCAAACACCTTATAACCGGTGCCGGCCCGCTGGCTTTTGTAAAATATAGGACCTTTCGAGTCCAATTTAATCAGGATAGCAATCAATACGGTGATCGGGAGGGAAAAGAACAACGCCGTGAGCGATACCACAATATCAAACAAGCGCTTGGACCAAGGCATCCGGTACCCACTGTAAGGCAGGGGTCTTTCATTCGGGTGGGGAATCAGATTACCGATCATGCGCAGCTTGTGCATAAAACCCAACCGTTCTACGATGTGTTCCGCCGTAAAAGGATAGAAATAAATATCGTAAACCAAAGAGCTGAATTGTTCGATTATTGTCTTCCTATCGCCCCGCAGCACGAGCAGCACGATGGTAATGTTTTTGGTGACCGGATTCTCCTTGAGCTTTGAGATAAAAGATAAAAGTTCCGCCGTTTGATCCCTGACCTCAATAATGAGGGCATCGGGCAGCGTCATGATGTCATAGCCGTAGAAATACTTTTCAACCGATTTGATATCATCAAATTGGTACAACACGATCCCGTTTTTCAACAGTTCTTTATTTAACTCCTCGATATATGTTGCACCGCAATACGCTATTGAAATTGATAATACTTGAGCCTGGAAGTCTTTAGTTAGCGATTCCATATTGAACACTTAGTATTTTGATAATCGATTCTTTTAGCTCAACAGGATTAAACGGTTTAGAAAAACTTTTTGATACGGAATACGGAAGCACGCTCAGTTCTTCTTTAAGCTCTTTCAGCGATGAGAGGACGATGACAGGAATCTCACAGTACAACCCGCTCACTTTGATACACTTCAAAAAAGATTTGCCATCCATATACGGCATTACCCAGTCCAAAATGATCAAATCAGGAATTTCCCGGTTTTCAAGGTATAAAAATCCTTCATACCCGTTAGATGCTACCTGCACATCAAATTCCTTACTGAGTATAAACTTCAGCAGCGTTTGAATGGTTGGTTCATCTTCGATAAGTAGAATCTTTTTCTTTATGCTCTTCGTCATTGGAATTCGTACCGATTTGACAGCAAATCTCCATGTTTTCTCATAAAGCGAAGCAAGAAATCGTTTAATTTACGCTGTTTGTAGTGAATCCGCTACAAGTGCCGGGGCGGTTTCTTGACCGCGTAAAAAAAAAGGCGATGCCTGCTTAGACATCGCCGCTTTTTTAACGCGTTTCCGGAAAAAACTTCCGTTATAAACGCTTTACGCGGATATTCCGGAAGTGGACTTCTGATCCATGCCCGAGGAACCCGATGTGGCCGGACTTCCGTTTCAAGCCCGGATGATCCTTCTTATCAAGCGTACCGTTCTTGCTTGCTTCAGCAAGATCGCCTTCAACGATTACCGTCCCGTTCAGTGTCACCCGTATCTTATTGCCTTTAATATAAATCTCTTCTTCGTTCCATTCGCCCATGGGTTTCAGGTAGCCCCGTTTTGCCGATATGACGCCGTACACCGAACCATGGTATTGATAAGGTGCCAGGTCTTTGTACATTTCAGCGTTGTCATCCAGCACCTGGATCTCCATCCCTTTGTACGCTGCATCGCCCTCCAAGGGTGCACGTATCCCAATACCGTTATTGGCACCGGGAGTCAGGCGGAACTCAAAACGATAAACGAAATCAGCGAACTCCTCCTTGGTGTAGAGGTTGCCGCCGGATCCCTTGGTGGGATAAATGGCCAACGTACCTTCATCACTGATTTGGTAAGCTGTTGTATTTCCGGTCCACGCCTCCAGGTTGGTGCCATCAAACAACACCTCGAACCCCTCCTGCTTTTCGTCCTCAGGCAATTGGAAAACTTCCTTCCGCGGCAATTCTCGGATGTAGATGTCCCGGTAAGAGACGTGCGTGCCGTGCGCCTGCAATTCGATCTGCTCTTTAGGAAAAATAGGGAGACCCCGGTCCCAGTAATTCTCCAGCACCACGCTGTCTGTCACCAGCTCTCCGTTCAGATATACCGTCACCCGGTCACCCACCATGGTAATACGGAACGTGTTCCATTCACCCAGCGGATTGTCAGCGACTTTAAGAGGCTTGCTTTCGTGTTTCTGGTTATTATATAGACCGCCCGATCCGACCTGTGCACCTACATTCACGCGGGACGTATCCCATATCTGCACCTGCGGTGTTCCACGGAGGTAGACGCCTGCGTCGCCGTCTTTCCCTTCTTTGGCCAGCTTCCAGTCAACCAACAGCTCAAAGTCACCGTACTGCTTCACTGTGGCGATATTGTCCCCCTTACCGTTGAAATGCAACACGCCGTCTTCCACATACCATCCCTGCCGCATTATCTCATCGGCCTTAACCTGTTCGGCGGCCAACGTCTTAGCATCCATCTGGGCCCGCTTTAATGGGTTGGCTACCAATCCCTTCCAGCCGTCCAGGTTTTCGCCATTGAACAACGGGATATATCCAGTGCCTTTGGGTAGCTCGTTGAGGTGCTTCTGCACAGCCTCGCGCAGGTAACTGCTCTCGCTTCCCGACAGCAATCCGATCACTTTATTCAGCAGTCTCGTCACATCCGCTCCGTAAAAACGCTTATCTTCCAAAGCGATGTTCATAACAGTGGTCGCTGCAACGGACTTCAGTTCTTCGTCGTCCAGCCACTTGCCTGCAAACATCAGTGCGTTGTAGGTTTTGTTGGCTTCCAGCGCTCTTAAAATCAGCTTTCGCTGATCGGCCGTACCGGCCCTTTCGAAAGCGTCACGAAGATATAGCACTTTTTGTTCAGCGGGAACCGTCGAAACGCCGACCAGGCGGACCAGTCCTTTGATCACACGGTCCAGTAGCGCAGCATCCAATCCCTCCTTCCGGCTCAGTTCTATGAGCTCAGGCAACGCTTCAGCACCTGTCCAGCCGGCCAGCGCAGAGATTGCCGCGGTACTCACGCGCTTTTCACCCGTCCCGGCATAGTCGGCTACTACCTGGAGCGCTTCCTGGCCCCCGATACCGGATAACACAGGAAAAACGTGATCCTGTTGCGACGCATCCGTATCTCTCAGATATGTGATGATGCGTTGTGTTTGAGCCGTTTTACCTCCTCCGCTCCGATTAACGGAATTGACCACCCCCTGTTGTACGGAAGCGATTGCCGTAGCGTCCACCGAAGCCAAAATACTGAGCAATTGCTCCAGATCAGCAGGGCGCACAACGTGCGGAAGCGCGTGATAGGCTGCCGTCTTCACTTCAGCCGGGGCGCTGCCTTTGATCAGTTCAAGTATTACGGGCGCGCTTTCGCCGGCCTCCCTTTGCGCCAGTACGTCCATCAAAACCACCTGGACCGCCGGGACGTCAGTTCCGGAAAGGGCCTTTGTCAGCAGGCTAGTCAACTGCTGATTCCCTGAAGTGAGCAGGGCCAGTTTAATGGCTTCTCTGGACTGCTCATCACTGTCAGGAAGCCTCGCCAGCAGTTCTTCAACAGAAGCTTCGCCAGCCAGTTCGCGAAAAGCGTCGATTGCGGCTACCTGCACCTCCGGCGATTCCGAATCCAATGCTTTGCGCACTTCAGGGAGTGCCGCGGTCTGGCCGTGATCACCTAAAAAACGTATAATGTCCACTTGCACGGGCACGTCCGCTCTTGACAATCGCCTTGCCAGCTGCGCCGACACGCCTTCATCAAGGTATGGAACCAACTCCTCAAGCGCAGCGGCACGATAAGCGCCATTCCGGTCTTTTGCGGCCTTTACAAGTGCCTTTATATGTTTCTCTTTGTCGATTTCCGTCAACAATCCCAGGCCAGCTATATGGACATGCGTCTGTCCCTCCCCCCGGGTTTCTCTAAAGATACGGGAGGCGTTTTTGCGGGCAACGATCCGCTCCCCTTTTTCCAGCATCCTGTCGGTATAATTGACGTACGCGGCTGTACCTCCGGTTGGGTCATAGCGGTAACCTGCCGCCTCTGCTGCTTCACGGAGGGCCGTTTCAGAGGCCTTTCCTCCTATTTTTGACAGGGCGCTCAATACTGCTTTGCGCAAATTTGGGTCAGTGGTTCCGGCCTTTTCCAGAATAGCGGCTTCAGCCGGCGCATAAGCCATGAATCCAAGCGCATTCACGATATTGATCTCTGCTACTCCAGCAGCTTTCGGCAATGCGGCGAGCAACGCCGCTCCCGCCCTGTCCGTTCCGATACGGGCAAGCGCCCGCGCCGCTTTTTCACTCAGGTAGTCGTCCAGCAGGTAGCTGCTCAGCGGTTCAACCGCTGTATCATCGCCTGCATTCTGCAATAGTTGCATGACGAATCCTTTGTTGTCCTTATCTGAAATGTTGGAAAGCGCAGCAATCGCTCCCTTGACAAAGGTGGCCCGCTGACCGGACTTTCCAGGCTGCAGCACATGGTAACTGTAGCTATTGGCAGCATATTCCACTCCTGCATTGTCACCCTTTCCCGGTGGCAAAAGCCGTTGCAGCAACGCAGCAATATCGGATTCGGTAAAGCGCTCCAGTTGGGCCATTGCGTCGCGGAAGCGTTCCGTCGTCTCCGCCGGCTGCAGGGCAAGCAGATCGGCTACTTTCGTTTCGGTAGTCCGGTTGTCCTGTTGACCATACACGGACAGTTGCAGTAAAAAAAGCGCTAAAAGCGCATATATAGGCTTTATCATGAATATCTTTTATCGTCAGTTAGCAAATTTCAAATCGACCAAGGGCCGCGCATGGGCTGGTCAATCAATCGATTGGCTGCTTCATCATCTATGAACACCTGGTTTTGGGGATCGAATTTGAGCGACCGTCCCAGACGCAGCGCCACCAACCCCATATTGACAATGGTGCACGAACGATGACCATTCTCTTCGTTGAGTGCAAATTTTTTACGGTTTTTTACCGCATCCACAAAATCCGTCACCTGCGGTTCGGGATCAGGGAATGCCGCCAGTTTACGTTCCATGTCCGGTATATCAGACTTGAATCCCTTGTACAATTTGCCTTTCGGTCCCTCAATATAAGGCATGCCTACGTCCTTGCCCTCTCCATCAAGCACAATCTGGCAGCCGTCGGCATACGTATAGGTAATACGCCTCCATGTGCCCACCGCATCGCTGTGCTGTTGCGGGGCATCCACTTCAACGGATACTGGGCTTTCATTGTCCTTGTTCAGGAAATACTGGACAGGATCAATATAATGCTGTCCCATGTCGCCGAGTCCGCCGCCATCGTAATCCCAATACCCTCTGAACGTCGTATGCACGCGGTGCGTGCTGTAGGGCTTGAATGGCGCTGGACCGAGCCACATATCATAATTAAGTTCCTTGGGCACCTGCTCTATCGGCAGGTTTTCCCGCCCCACCCAATAAAATTTCCAATCAAATCCGGTGTGTTTACTGATCGTCACTTTCAACGGCCATCCCAACATCCCCGAGTCCACCAGTTTCTTGATCCGTTTTACCGGCACGTTCATGCCGTAAAAATTGGCATCGAACCGGAACCATGTATTTAAACGAAAAATGTTCCCATGTTGTTTTACGGCCTCAACAACCCGCTTCCCCTCGCCAATAGTCCTCGTCATAGGCTTCTCACACCAGATATCCTTTCCCATCCGGGCGGCTTCGGCAGCCATCAGCCCGTGCCAGTGCGGAGGGGTTGCGATATGCACAATGTCCACCTCCGGCAACTGGATCAATTCCCGGAAATCAGCAAATTGCTTCACGCCCGGATCCTTCAGCTGCTTCATAGCCAGGGCGAGGTGACGCGTGTCCACGTCACAGATCGCCACGGTTTTCGTACCGGCATAGCCAAAGTGTCCGCGCCCCATAGAACCCACTCCGATGACACCTTTGGTAAGATGATCGCTCGGGGCCAGGAAGCCCTTGCCTCCCAGCACAAACCTGGGAACGATGCTAAATGCCGCCGCTCCCACCAAGGATTTTTTGATAAAATCCCGACGAGATGTGTTTTTTTCTTTCATTTAGTAATTTGGATCTGTTTATTTAGTCGCCTAAAATAATAGTAATTTACAAGAATACCTACTCCAGTGTTGGATTGAAAGAGCCGCCCCAATTGTTATTTTGCTCTAGCATATGGTTCCGGTCAATCACGCTTTCCTGGATGGGAAAGAAGTAGTATGTCTCAGGTACGGAATTGACCTTTACCCCTGACCGGGGTACCTGCAGCAAGCTGTATTTAAAGTCGTCCGCTTCCAACTCATAGCTGCTTGCCCTCGCCCGCGCTTCAGCCATGGACATTTCGGTACCGTCTTCGTTCACTGCAATGGCTTCAACGCCATGCTTGGTGGTGCCGTCAAGCCTTTCAAGCATACGCAGTCTCCTCAGGTCCCAGAACCGGTGTCCTTCAAAACAGAATTCGATATTCCGCTCGGCCAGGATCGCCTCCCGCATTTCCGACCGGGTTGCCGCCGTTATACCGTAGTTGCCGTCTTCACCGGACTCTATGCCGGCTCGGGCGCGGATCTGCCTGAGAATACCCAGCGCCTCTTCCAGCCTTCCCGTTTCATTGGCGGCCTCCGCATAATTCAGCATCACCTCCGCAAAACGCATAAGTACGAAATCGACATCGTACTGTTGTGTCTCCTCCTGCGTCAAGCGCAGGAGGCTGTTTTTCTGGATAAAGAAACCACTGTACCGGTCAAGGTTCGTCGAGTTGACCCCAGCTCTGGGGTTCACCCCGAAATCATCCAATTCATGCGCGATTCCCAGCGCAGTATATTGGCGTCTGCCCGCTTTGCCCGAAACTTCATAAATCTTCCCATTCCACACTACGGATTTCTCAAACCGCGGATCGCGGTTCTCCCAGAAGCTCTGAAGGAGTTGTTCCTCACTTTTATAGTATTTACCGGAGGGGTCGTCAAACCGCTTCCCATCCTTCATCGGAAATTCCTTGACGTATTCCCAGGTCGGGCAGGCATTCGCCGGACCACGGCTCTCGGAACCGGGACGCACACCGTGTTCCCAGACGGCAACCTTGTTAGGGTATGCATTGACCACCGCGAACACTACTTCCGGTCCCCGTTCAACCAGGGCGATGTCCTCATAGTTCTCAGCCAGTGCATAACCGCTGGCAGCCAGCTCTTCATATGCCTGTTTATTCACCTGATAAGCGTCGGCCCAATAAGCATTGTCCCAGGGATTCGAGGGATTAAATTGAGGAGAAGCCTTGTAAAGCAAGACCTTTGCCTTGAAAGCAAGTGCGAACTTAGCGTCGATCTTGCCATAGTCTTCAGATGTTTTGGCAATCTGGCCAGGCAGTTTTGCAATTGCCTCATCCAGATCCCGAAGGATAAACTCAAAGCACTCAGCCGTGGAATTACGGGGAACATACAGGTCATCCTCGTACCGGTCCTGGGGTACGGTGATATAAGGTACTCCTCCATGGTACATGACCATCTGAAAATATGCATAGGCGCGCATAAACAATGCTTGGCCGGTGATGTTATCCTTTACCGATTGGTCCAGCGACCCGGCGTTGATGTCCTGGATGGCCTGATTGATCAGGCGTATTGTAGCGTAGTCCCATGACTTGTATTCACCATTTGAGATGGTTATCCGATCCGGGTAAAAGTGTATACCCATGATCTGTTCACTCTTCTGTTCGGCCGTAGTGCTCCAGTTGCCGAACATATTATAAATATTGGCCATGTAGGCATTAGCCAGGTTCGCATCATTCCATACCTGGCCAGGATCGTAACTATTCAGGTCTTCTATATCCAGCACATCATTGCACGATGCCAGCATGCAGACAGCGCCTATCAGGGAAAATAATATCTTCTTCATTTCAGTTGTGATTAAAAGCTAACATCTAAACCAAAGGTGAAAGTCTTCATGATCGGGTAGGAATCGTAATTCTTCTGTTCAGGATCATGAAACTCGTTCATCGCGGAGAACACGAAGAGGTTGGTACCGTTAAAGAACAGCTGCGCACGGCTGATTTTCAGGGCGTCCATCCAGGTTTTGGGCAAATTGTACCCGAGGTTGAGGGTCCGCAGCCGCAGATATGCACCGTTCCTGATCCAGAACGATGATTCGCCGGTGCCCGACTCATACCAGTTCTGGCCGATCGGGCGCGGGTATTTGCCATCCACATTATCCGGTGTCCAGACATCATCAGATGCCCAGATGGGGTAATACGGACGGATAGCGCCACCGTGCTGCCGCATACCCGGCCCCTCTTGGTTGCTGATGATGCGATCATACCCAAGTACCCCCTGAAAATGCGCTTGCAAGGTGAAACCCTTATAGTTCACGTCGAAACCGAAGCCGTAATTCATCCTCGGCGTCGCTTTGGTGGACAGGAGCTGGAAATCATTTCCATCGATTTTCCCGTCAGGCCCCGGGGCATACCCATCACCGCGTACGTCTTCAAATAACAGCCCTCCCAGATACGGGTCGCGTCCATACTGCTTGAACCCCTTCGCCAGCAACTCATCAAGTTGTTCCTGGGTTCTGATGATATCTATCGCTTTCAGCCCGATGATCCGCTCATGTGGGCGGCCGATACGTGATTCAAAATTCCGGTAACCATCCGGTCCGTATGCCGGCGGTTCATCGTACACATCCCATCGGTCCTGCGCGTATCCCAGGTTAGCGTTAACGGAGTATGTCAGTTCGTTGTTTGCCAACCGGTCATTCCATTGGAGCGTCAGCTCACCCCCTCTCCAGGAACGGGCAGCATAGTTTTCCGGTGCCAGCGCCTGCCCGTAGTTATCCGGCAAAGTAATCAGCCGCGGTCCGAGGATGTCGGTTTCCTCACGTAAGAACACATCCATCGTTCCAGTGAGTTTGCTGTTGAACAGGCCGATATCCAATCCCGCATTGTAAGTAGTGGAGGTCGCCCAGGTCAGATTCGGGTTCGGCGTGGGACCAGGCGCAATAGCACCATAATAGCGATCACCAAACATGTATCCCCCCGTATTAAGGTATCGGGGAACAAAAGAGAATGGCGCTATTCGCTCCTCAGTATTGATCATCAAATCATTTCCGGTCGTACCATAAGACGCCCGTAATTTGAGCTCATTAATAGCGGTGGAGGTATTTTCCCAAAAACCCTCCTCAGAAATACGCCATGCGGCCGACACGGAAGGAAAGAACCCCCACCGTCTGTGTTCCGGAAACAACGTGTTGCCGTCGTACCGGAATGAGAATTCCGCAATATAGCGATCATCAAAGTTATAGTTAACCCGACCGATGATAGACTGTCTGGCTCCGATCTCTTCCCAACCATCGGCCTCACGGAATTGTCTGTCCGTCGGATAGGCAAACATCTGATCATAGTCGGTAATGGGATTTTCTCCGCGGGAGTAAGCGGCATGCAGGCCGTCTTCCGCCTGCTCGTACACCGCCATGGCATCTACTCCATGCTTACCGAAGGTCCGGCTGTAGTTCAGGAACCAGTTCAATTGGTATGCCCAGTTGGTATGGATCTCGTAGTCGAGGAATGGCTGGTTCTGGCTGAAGTTAAACGTATTGGTCCGGTTCGGATCAGGCGCAGCCGGGATGAACCGGTTGCCGTCCGGATCTGCTGGGATGAAAACATAGTTTGTCTGGAAGGTGAGGTACTTCTTGCGCAGGTAATCTTCACCCAGATAACTGCCCATCACCTTGGTCGACAAGCCGGGTGTCAGCTTATCCAGATTGAAATTTACCGATAAGATTGGGTTAAACTGACGCTCCCTGGTCTTGATGTACCGGTCTCCGATCACCTGGTCAATGACGCTCCAGGCCAGCCAGCTTCCCATGGGCGTCTGCACAGGATAATCCGTCACATGGTTTGCCGGTGTGCCATCCGCCTCCGTATAGAAGGGGTATGTTTTGGGCCAGTTAAATGTCACACGGTACAGGTCCGATACATCGTAATCATCGTCACCTGTAAAAGGCCAGTAAAAGCGATTACCGCTTTGCTGGTAAGCCGACAGGTTCAGATCTATGGAGATGCTTTCATTGATCTTGGCGGACACGTTGCTCCGGAGGTTGAACTTGCCATGATCTACCGACTTATAGGAGCCGCGTTCGCCCCGGTAGCTGAGCAAGGAATAGTAATTAATCCGGTCCGATCCACCTGTTACGCTCAATGACTGGCGGTGACTGGTCGGATTCCTCCAGATGAAATCATGTACGTTGTAACTCCTGTTGCTGAAATAATCGAATTCCTCCTCGCCGTTGGGTGGGGGTGTTCCATTGAATTCAGCTACACGGTTCTGGTAGATCAGCTCATCAGTGGCGGTCGTCAGGTCAGACAACAAAGGTCTGGTAGGAGTCCCGATCGTATAGTTTGACTGAAAGCTAAAGGTGGGTTTTTGAGCAGAACCCCTGCGCGTTGTCACCAACACAACACCGTTACCGGCCCGTGATCCGTAAATAGACGCCGTAGCGGCGTCCTTCAGGAAGCTCATCTGGTCAACTTCTGCCGCTTCCAGCGCGTCAAATGCGGCCTTGTCACGTACCACACCATCTATCACGTAAAGCGGTTCGCCGAAACTCCCCCGGATACGTATGCTGGACGTCGCGCCGGCAAGGCCGGAAGTATTGGTGACGTTTACCCCAGGTGCACGGCCCGCCAGCGTATTGGATAGATTGGACGGAGCGATATTGGTCAATTTTTTGGCGTCCACCGCCGATACTGCGCCCGTCAGGTTTGATTTTTTCTGGGTACCGTAACCTACGATAACCACTTCCTCAAGTTCCGCACCGGCACCGGGCACCATATGCACCGTCATCGGCTTTCCATCAACAGCCAAGCGGGCACTTTCGTATCCCAAAAATGAGAAAATGAGGGTATCGCCAACCGCAGCCGTGATGCGGAAACTTCCCTGTTCATTTGTTAAGGTCTCCGTGCTGCCGCTAACGGACCTTACTGTCACGCCCTGGAAAGGGGAATTGGTTTCGTCATAAACCGTGCCCTCTACCGGTTGCTGAAGGTTGCGCGTTGCGCCAGCCGTATTGGCGGCACAAGCCATCAGCACCACAGACAGGCACGCCAGGCGAAGTTGATTTACCTTGCTTCGGCAAATGCCGATAACTGATTGATACATAATTTGATTTAATTAGACGACGAAAAAACATTTAACTATCAACCCTAAACCGCTCCCTGACATCTAACACTGGTTGAAAATTGGTTACGCGAGTGAACTTTCGATATAATATATCTTAATCAACAAGTCAAAATTACTATTTTACAACAAACCAAGAAACTTTTTTTATTTTTTTATATAAGTTTGTCTTGTTACCGACTTTTATCACAGAATTTAACTACTTTTTTTATCCCATGTATTTGGCTACTTTTGAGCCGTCACGCAAAAATCAACTTATGACGTCGTTATTTTTGGATTCCACGGTGCTGGATGGAATGTCAAACGTAGAAAAGAAGAACTATGCCTATAAACTAAAACTCATCAACGCGATTATCGAACATAACGGCATGACCAATGCCGATATCTGTAAGTATCTCCATATCAGCTCCCCGAAATCACTCACTTTAATCAGTAAACTGATCGAGGACGGAATCCTGGAGCAGAATGAAAAAGCGAGTTCCATCGGCGGGCGGAAACCCGTGCTCAATAAGATCAAAGATGGCACCTTATTTATTCTTTGCGTTGAAATCGAGCGGTTCAGCGTCCGGATGACCATTGTGGACAATAACAGCAAATTGAGCAACACTGCTACCTATCCCTTTCTACTTTCCAGTGACTCAGAATCTGTATCGTCACTCAATCGTTACATAGAGGACTATATCGATACACTTGAGGTCACGTGGAATCAAATCATCGGAATTGGTATCAGCATGCCAGGCCTTATCCATGTTAAGGAAGGCATCAACTATACCTATATGGTCCGCAGCACCGGAGAACCTTCGATCCGGGAAAGGGTCTCCAGCCATTTCCAGAAACCAGTGACCATTATCAACGACGTGAAGGCCGCAGCCATTGCAGAGCTTAAATTCGGACTGGCAAAAAACCGTAAGGACGTGCTCGTCATTTTGATGGATTGGGGGATCGGGCTGGGCGTTATCATGGATGGCCAACTCCGAAACGGAAGCTCGGGATTCTCGGGTGAAATAGGGCATATTCCTTTCGTTGAAGATGGTGCGCTTTGCTATTGTGGGAAAAAGGGGTGCCTGGAGACTGTTGCTTCCGGTATCGCTCTTGCCAAAATGGCTAAAGAGGGCATCTTGTCCGGCCAGGACTCCTTGCTTAATCGCCTCTCGGACCGAGAGATCGAGAACATTGAGCCACAGCTGGTTATAAATGCGGCCAATCAGGGTGACCAATACGCCATAAGCATTCTCTCCGACCTGGGCGAAAAACTCGGGAAAGGTATCGCAACCCTTATCCAGCTTTTTAATCCGGAGCTGGTCATCTTAGGCGGAAAGATCGCCAAGGCGAAAGAGTACATCACCATTCCGATCCAACAATCTATCAACACCTATTGCATGCAACCTATCCGTGACAATATGAAAATAGAGTTATCCCAGCTGGGAAGTGGGGCCGGTGCAATGGGTACCGCAAGGGTGTTCCTGAACCAGCTATTCGATGAACATATCGCTTATCTGGATAAATAGTGAAAGAGGCGGCTATTATATCGCACCGGCTGGATAGCCAATGGACAGACGGGTGGGCAGTCCTGAATGGGTTATCTGCTTTTGCGCTTCCCGCCGTCTGGTTGATCGACAGCCTTGGCGCGCAGCACAGACTCGGCGGAGTTATACGCGGTATAGTACCAGCCCACGACCTTAAGCGGGCGGCCCGGTTCCAGCAGCCTATGCACGCTTGGAGGTTTGAAGTAACCAACGCTGTTTTGCGTTTATTGCTCGCAAAGGTAACAGGCACATCGGCGCAAACCTTGACGTTCAGACCGGGTTATCACGGCAAGCCGGAACTGGATGATGTTCACGAAGGCATTTTTTTCAACGTTTCCTATTCAGAACAGTTTTCACTCATAGCGATTGACCGACGTCCGGTGGGTGTGGATATCGAGTGGCTTGGACGGCCTTTAGTAATACACGATATGCTGGATGCCAGTTTCTCTGACACGGAAATCAAGTTTATAAATGCCTCACAGGACGAAACGCTCCATCGTTTTTTTACGCTCTGGACACGCAAGGAAGCCGTACTGAAATTGACCGGTGAAGGGATAGGCGAACATTTGCCGCAATTTTCCGTGTTGGATGGCGTCTGCTCCACTGAAAAGCGCATGATCGGAAAAGATGTTCCGGACACCATATGGCTTTATACATTTGCAGCCGGTGACCGGTTTCTGGGGAGCTTCGCCACCGAACTACAGGAGCCCGTTCCCGCATTCTACAAACTCTAGCTGTAGGCTATTACCGTTTACGGCTGGACCGTTCCCACACCGCGCTCTGCTGCCCTTTCGCAAAACGCCTCATGCCAGCCAGTACTGCGTAGTTCATTACACAGAAATAAAAGGGAATAAAAGCGATCTTTAATTTGAGCTCCCTGCGTTCCAATACATAGCCCAGTAAGGCCAGTAAATAGAAAAACAGCTGCCCGTAAAACAGCAAGCCGTACAGCCAGCCGCCGTCACGGCTATGAAGCAGGCCGCTCAAGACGAACGCCACAACCAATAATACCGGGGTGATCGTCCAACGGAGTACCCGGTGGCCTATATATTGGAATGCCAGCACCGGGTTGAAAAATGGATTGATGGCTTTCTTCAATCGCAGCACGGATTGGATTCCCCCGGCAGCTATTCTTATTTTCCGTTTCAACTCTTCCTTGACGTTTTCCGAAGCCATCTCCGTGGCGTATGCCTTTGGCTCATATACGACCCGGAACCCTTTCTCTGTTATGCCCATGGAAATCATGAAATCGTCCAGTATTGTGTCCGGCGGCACCCCTTCATACAGGGCCGTACGGACACTGAAAAGCTCTCCCGCACTGCCAACTACGGTATACAGCTCGGAGTCCCATTTCTTTAAGGTCGATTCGTATTTCCAGTAGAATCCCTCTCCGGCAGCACTCGCATCCGCTTCCGTTCCCATATGCACGCGCTTTTCACCTGCCACCGCGCCGATCTGTGCATCGCTGTAGTGCGCGCACAACTTCAGCAAGGCATCAGCATTCAGCCAAGTGTTGGCATCGGTAAACACCACAACATCGGTCTCAACTTCAGCCATGGCCCTATGGACCGCCGCAATCTTTCCCTGCCTTTCGGGACGATGGAGCAGGGTTACCTGGGGATATTTTGACACCAGATCCGGCGTCCCGTCGGTAGAACCATCAGTAACGAATACGTACCGCAGTTTTCCGGATGGATAGTCCAATGCTAACGTATTGGCTATCTTCTGTTCGATGACCGCGGCTTCATTATATGCCGCAACGATGACCGTACAGGATGGGAGCTCACCGCCCGCAGCTGTCCTGCCGCGCCGCCTACCGCCAACTAAACGCTTTAAAACCACCAGCGCATAAAGCACCATCCCATAACCGATATAGGTATAGAAAACGACAAACAGACTTATCCAGAAAAAGAGCTCCATAACGAAAAACCGGTTCGAAGGTAGAAAATTATAGAGACGGAACCGGCAAGCCGGATGATAAGGTCAGGTTAAAAATTTCAAGCCGTGGCTTTTTTCCGACATAAAGACCCGCCAGGCGGCCCGGTCAATCTCAAAGGTGAGGTCATGCTCTGCTAAATCGGCTATGGGCAGCCAACGGAATACCTGATCGGTTTCCGCTCGCTCCAGGAAGTCAAACCGCCTGCTACTGAAGCGGCAGCGTGGCCGTTCGGCGGTTTTCACCAGGTAATACACGCCTATTACCTGACTGTCGCCAAACGCAGATTTCACGAAAAAATCAGTTGTATGGATATGCCGGATGATCTCGATCCCGACCTGGCATTCTTCCCTGAATTCGCGCTCCAATCCCTCCCTCAACCCCTCGCCGTATTCCAGGCCGCCCCCCGGAAACTTTGTGAACTCCATGCCATACTCCCGCTCATCACTCACCAGGATCTGGCCCTCAGCATTTATAAGCAAACCGTACACCCGGACATTAAAGTTATTCATAAGAAACAAAATTGCCCGCCACTCGTTAAACAATCGAGCGGCGAACCAAAGTACGTTAAAAATGTGATTCCTGTCATATAATCGGTGCATTTTAATTACTTTTGTGCGGAATATGCAAGCGTTAACACAACAGATACCTGAAGGATCACGTAAAGAAGTAATGGCTTACCTGGAGCCTTTTATGCTGAATGAGATGGCTGAGTACCTGAAGCCTGTGGAAGAAATGTGGCAGCCCGCCGATCTGCTTCCCGACGCTTCAAGGGACACTTTTTTCGAGGAGGTAAAGGAACTGCAGGAAAGCGCACGGGAATTGTCCTATGACGTCGTCGCGGTATTGATCGGCGATACCATCACTGAAGAAGCTTTGCCTACGTACGAATCCTGGCTGACAATGGTCGAGGACGTAGAGAAAAACCAGCAGGGCGGTTGGATGAAATGGGTACGCGCCTGGACTGCGGAGGAGAACCGGCACGGAGACCTGCTGAATAAGTATCTTTACCTCTCCGGACGTGTCAACATGCGGGAAATGGAAATATCAACACAGTACCTGCTGCGGGACGGTATCGAAATCGGCACAGGCAATGATCCCTACCGTAATTTCATTTACACATCTTTCCAGGAACTGGCAACCAATATATCCCACCGGCGCGTTGCGGGGTTGGCCAAAAAAGAAGGCGACCGGTTACTCGCTAAGATGTGCGGCGTTATCGCATCTGATGAAGCGCGCCACGCAAAGGCTTATATGTCGTTCATTTCAAAGGCCATGGAGGTTGACGCCAGCGAGGTAATGATCGCGTTTGAAGACATGATGCGCAAAAAAATCGTGATGCCTGCCCATTTGCTACGCGAATCCGGGCAACCGCAGGGAGAAGCATTTTCCCATTTTTCCGATGCTGCTCAGCGCCTCGGCGTATATACCGCGGTCGACTACGTGGATATCCTTAAGGAGCTCCTTGCCGAGTGGCAAGTCGAGTCTATCCGTGAACTGAACGAGGCCGGTGAACGTGCCAGGGATTATCTCGTGCGCTTGCCTGAGCGTTTGTTGCGCCTTGCTGATCGCATGAAAATACCGGAAAAAAGCTACAGTTTCAAGTGGATTCACTCCTAAGAGGCAGGAACACTTCCGCCATCATGCAGCGTGCGCTGCCTCCGCCATACCGTTCTATCGTGTCTAACGGGACATGGATAATGGGGTTGAACGTTTCCAAAAGTGCCTGCTCACTCTCGTCAAATGCATCGAACGCCTGTGAAGAAAGCACAAGATAACGCGCGCCTTCCCTGCTTTCCACTTGCAGCAGGTTCCCCGCATATGCCGCCATCTGCTGCATCGTAATGGGCACGATGGTTTTCCCGCTCTTTTCAAGCGTCTGTACCAGACCCGGACGGTCGGCCGCAGACACGCACTCCAGGCAGATGACGGTATAGCGATCTGCTATGGTCATCATTACGTTGGTATGATATACCGGCGTGCCGTGAGTATCATATGCATCAAAGACAACAGGGCGGTACCCCAGTTCGCTGCAGCATTTGTGCAGCAAACCCTCATCAGTCCGCGGAGACCGGCACGCATAAGCAATCCGTTGCGTACGGTCCAGCACCATACTTCCTGTCCCCTCCAGAAATCGACCGGTCTCCTCTTCCGCGGTATAATCGATCACCTTACGCACGGAAAACGCTTTATGTATCTGGTCAAGCACCCCCGCCTTGCGTTCCAGACGCCGGTTTTCGGCGAACATCGGATAAAGCACCAACGTGCCGTCTTCATGGAAGGATATCCAGTTATTAGGGAAAATACTATCAGGGGTGTGGGGTTCCACCGTATCGGAAACAACCAAAACGTCGATTTCCTTGTCGCGCAGGGCTTCCACCAATTCGTCAAAAGCGTTTAGGGCCGCCTGCTGTATGTGCATCGGATCTTCCTGCCCCGGCACAGACTGAAACGCATTGTTCACGGCCGTCTGCGCATTGTAACCGAAGCGTACGGGGCGGATCATCAATATCGTCATACCTATGCGATTAAGAATGTGTTAATCATCACGCAACAGCGGCATGCTCATGCAATGAAATCCGCCCCTCGCACGGGACAGTTCCGCTGAAGGCATCAGTATCAGTGTATCGGTCAGCTGCTCAGCCACTATGCTGCCAGCCTCAAGACCGGCCAATAAGTCACATACGTCCACTACATCAAATCCCGCTTCCCTGAACGCCTCTGTCGTCCGGTCATTCCGATCATAACCCAGTACTACTCCCTCCTGCAGCGCGAGCAGATTACAACTATCTGTCCATTGCTCGCGTACGTCGTAAGGGAATTTCCCATTACCGGAAAGGATTATACGGACCTCTTCTGCTTTGCATCCCAGGTCTCGCACGCTGATGTCTATCAAAAGATCTTCGAGTGAATCAAAGCCCCGTGGATCAGACAGCTTCCCCTTTTCAAACTGAAGGATATCAAGCGGGTTCGTTCGGCCCAGGTTCAGGGCGCGGTGCAGTTCATCGATCTGTCTCTTAGTCTCCCTTCTGCTTGAAAACTCGCCAAGCATAACCCATGTATCCTTTTTTACCTGCGTAAAAATCGTATCGATATGCATATAGTCCCGTTTACTGGGGATCTTGATGACGGTAGCTTTCGTCACGACATTACGCGCAAAGAGCCGATCTACCGCCTGCGCAGCGGCTTCCCGACTGGTACGTTCACTGACCCCGATCAGCACGTGGTCTCTGCTGACCACCATCACATCGCCGCCTTCCAGCGTCACGCGCTCCTCTTCTGTGTCATTCGGCAGCAGGAAGTGATGCTGAGTATCTGTCAGTTCTATGATCTTGTCACGATACGCCTCAAAAACCGGATGGTGAAAAAAGATATACTTGGCAAGCAGCGCCTCCCGCTTACGGGCCTCTTTCCGGGGTTTGTTCAACAAAATGTGGTCATTGATGACAATGCCGATATCGCGGGTAAAGATGAAGTTAGGAATTGGCGGAAAAATCAGCTCATTTTCATTATAGGTGCCGCTGAAAAACACCCTGGCAAGAGCCTCGGATGGATACCTCATCAGTTCTTGCTGAATTTCATAGCTGCAGGCCTCGATTGCGCATACGGATGCCACTAACTGTCCCTTAAGCGCCTCGTTATCCAGCAACTCTTTTAAAAGCACCTGCAGCTCAATAACGTAGTCCGAATCATGGAATCCCGCATCGTCCGGTTTATAAAACGCGCGGCTGCCCTCCGGTGCATCAATGCTATCCAAGCGCCCTTTTATCTTTTGCTCGTCCAGAAAATAGAGCAGCAATTTCACGTAGTAATCATATTCATTTCTGCGGATGGTGTTCAGATGCACGATATCTTCAAAAAGCCAGTCCTGTGCCTTGGACGGCACAACTTTTCCCAGTCCACTGTCCGGGCTGTGGATCAATACCCTGCGCAACCTCCCGGTTTCCGACGAAACAAAAATATCCCTACGCATAATCAATAATTTTCGGTTCTATACACCTACAATATCGTTAATTTCGTCCATAATGCGACGTGCCACTGCGGTGGCCCGTTCCGGTGTAGGACCTTCGGAATAAATACGGATAATGGGCTCGGTGTTTGATTTGCGAAGGTGTACCCACTCGTGTTCAAAATCGATTTTCAGCCCGTCAACCGTGCTGTGCGGCACGTCCTTATACCGCTCCTCCATAGTCCTCAACAACCCATCAATATCCATATCAGGCGTCAGCGTAATCTTGTTTTTCGACATATGGTATTGTGGATACGTTGCGCGAAGCTCCGATATGCGTTTTCCGTTTACAGCCAAATGGGAAAGAAAAAGCGCAATTCCCACCAACGCGTCCCGTCCATAGTGGAGTTCGGGATATATAACTCCGCCGTTACCTTCCCCTCCGATAACCGCACCTACTTTCTTCATCGCAGTAACCACATTGACCTCCCCGACTGCGGCCGCATGATATGCTCCGCCAAGCTGCGTAGTAACGTCACGCAGTGCCCGGGTGGATGACAGGTTCGAAACGGTATTGCCCGGTGTATGCCGTAGCACATAATCACTTACTGCCACCAAGGTATACTCTTCGCCGAACATCTCTCCATTTTCCATAACGAAGCAAAGCCGGTCCACATCTGGATCGACCGCAATACCCAGGTCCGCCCCTTTCTCCACGACGAGCGCTGAAAGGTCAACCAAGTGCTCGGCCAAAGGTTCCGGATTGTGGGGGAACCGGCCATCCGGTTCGCAATAGATTTTAAAGATCTGATCCACGCCCAGCGCCTCAAGCAACGCTGGCACGAAGATGCCCCCGGTCGAATTAACCGCATCAACCGCAATTCTGAAGCCGGCGTTCCGGATCGCTTGCGCATCGACTAACGGAAGCGCCAGAATCTGGTCAATATGCTTCTGCATGTAGCTGTGGTCCGCAGTGACCGCACCCAGTGCATCAACCGGAGCAAAGTCAAAGTCCAGCTGTTCAGCAATTTCAAGCACCTGACGGCCCTCCAGGTCACTGATAAATTCACCTTTCGCGTTCAGTAGCTTAAGTGCATTCCATTCACCCGGATTATGGCTGGCTGTAAGGATGATACCGCCTCCGGCGGCCTCAGCGGGCACAGCAATCTCGACCGTCGGTGTGGTAGAAAGGCCCAGATCAATCACATCAACACCTATGCTTTGAAGGGTGCCTGCTACCAGGTCGCGCACCATGCTACCGGAAACCCGTGCATCGCGCCCGATGACTATCTTGTTAATTCCGCTGTTTTGTTGTATAAAACGACCAAAAGCAGCCGCAAATTTTACGATATCAACTGGTGTGAGCGACGTTCCTGGCCGCCCGCCTATCGTACCCCGGATCCCGGAAATGGATTTAATTAAAGTCATTTGATGTCGGATAATTCGTTAAGGTGGTAAAAATAGCAAATATTGGCCAAATCCAATTTTATTGCTACTTTTGTTGCAACTTTGTTTAATTTACATGATAGATCAATTGATATCATTGGACCAGGAGGCATTTCTTGCCGTTAACCAAGGAATGAGCAACGTGTTCTTTGACTGGTTAATGCCCATTCTACGCAACCCCTACACCTGGGCACCCCTTTACCTCTTTATCATTGTATTTTGCGTCAAGAACTACAAGAAGCGAGGCGCGTTGATCGTTCTGTTTATTTTGATCACCTTTGCCATTTCCGATTCGGTTTCATCGTCTCTGATCAAAAATTCCGTGCAGCGCGTGCGGCCATGTAACGATATTGAGTTTAAGGAAGAAGTCAATATCAGGGTAAGATGCGGCAGCGGATACAGCTTTACATCGTCCCACGCAACGAATCATTTTGCCATGGCGGTGTTTCTCATTATCATTTTTTACCGACGTTGGAAACACATTCTTTGGCTGGCGCTCCTATGGGCCGGCCTTATCAGCTTTGCACAGGTTTATGTAGGTGTACATTATCCCCTTGATGTGCTTTCCGGCGCATTACTCGGGACAATTATTGGTTGCATAACCGGCAACGTTTTTCACTTCTTATATCCCGCTTCCAGACCTGCAACCAGTACCGTATGACCACTTCTTTGATTATTGCTATCCTCTTTATTTCCGCATTTGCGAGCGGTATGGCCGTATTCTTCGTGAAACGCGATAACACAAATGCACTCAAACTTATTCTTTCTTTCAGTGGGGCCTACTTATTTTCCATCACGGTGTTGCACCTGATTCCCCATGTCTACCATTCGCACAGCGCTTCCAGTGAAACCATCGGCCTTTTTGTCCTTCTCGGGTTCATATTTCAGCTTGTGCTTGAGCAATTTTCTCACGGCATTGAGCATGGCCATGTGCACCACGCCCACCAACCCGCCGGAATGTTCCCTGTGGGGATCATGATCAGCCTCTGCCTTCACGCGCTGCTCGAGGGTATGCCGCTCGCCTCCGGGCATCAACACGAATTGGTCTTTGGTATTGCAGTACACCATATTCCCGCCGCCTTTGCTTTAGGCACGCTTTTACTCCACACAACCCTTCCCAAACGGCACGTCGTAATATTGTTGGCGGTGTTTGCCGCCATGACACCAATCGGTTATCTGATCAGCAAAGGAATCAGTTCTGGTGATATGGGAGACATTGAACAGTACTTTGACCGGATCATGGCTGTTGTTATAGGTATATTCCTTCACATTTCAACAACCATCTTATTTGAATCAGGCACCGCTGACCATCATCGGTTTAACAGAAAAAAAATGTTTGCAGTGGCATTGGGAATCGCCGTGTCACTACTGAATTTCCTTTTTGATTCCCACGGCCATGTGCATTAAAACAGGCTAGCCTCCGCGTAACTTGTCAAGCAACTGATTCAGCTGTTTGCATTCCTCCTCGGTAATGTTGTCCTGAAGGACATCCATCATCAGCATGCGGTCTTCCAGTTCCGCGAGCGTATCCAGTCCCTTCTGCGTAATCTTGACATCAACGGCACGGCGGTCACTACTGCATCTGCAGCGGGACACCAGCTCTTTTGTCACCAGGCGGTCAATGATCCGGGAAACATCCGGCATCTTGTCCAACATCCGCTCTTTTACTATGCTGTTAGTTACCGGATTGGGGTGCTGTCCTCTCAGAATGCGAAGCACGTTGAATTGCTGAAGGGTGATGTGTTCAGCATTAGCGCGCTTTTCCAAAATGTGGGTTATCCAGTTGCTGGTAAACACAATGTTTACCGTCGCTTTGTGCCGCTCATTACGAAACTTGTTCGTTTGGATTTCTTCTTCGATTTTCATGCTAACCAAGATTAACGGCTTGTCAACATTAACTGTGACCGGTGGTATCTACCGGGCTGACCGGTATATCCTCCAGTGCTTCAATCAACTCCAAAAACCTGGATACGGCCTTTTTTTTATCTTCATTGTATTGATAGTCTATATTTTCTAACAGATACTTCCGGTAATCGAAATCCAGCCTTGGAGGGAGACCTTCAATAACCAGTTCCCGGTTAGCCAGACCAAACGCCAGTGCGTGGTTGAATTCCTCTATAAATCCGGCTGGAAGCGACTTGTTAGCTACCCAAACAGCAAAGGTAAAAGGCAGGCCGGTAAATTGCTGCCAATACCATGATAAGTCATAAACATATGGGTGGACATGTTGTTTCCCAAATGTGCGGTCTCCAATCTCCACATAAGCATCGGCCGTTCCATCCACAATCCCCACCTCGCGCTTCCAATAATAACGGAGCAGGACCTGAGCCAGCTTATTGGATGTACGGGACTGGGTGTCCAACCGCAGCGTTCGCACTTCATCGATAGGTTTTTCACTGAAAATAAAAACGGAATCGACAGGGCCGGTAGCACCCAAACAAAAATCGGAAACGATCCGGGAATTCGGTATATCCGGCAATGCGGCTACAGGCACGATACCAAGATCCGCTTCATCACAGATCAATTTATGAGCACATGAACTTGGGACATCCAGACTAAGTTGGATCCTGTCCAGAACGGGTGAATGCTGCAGCCCATAAATAAACGGCAAGGTATTAGTATACGATACGGCAGAAACCTTTATTTTTTCCATCATTCGGTAAGCAAGCCCTCCAGGTGCCGAACATTATAAGCGTCTGCAATGTCAAATTTTTCACCGTCGAACACTACTTTATATAGGGCTGTATTGGTGTGTGCAAAATCGTCCATCAACGCAGCGTCACGATTGATCAGCAGGCATAGGAACACCCGCATGGCCCTGCCGTGCATGCAGATCAGCACATTTTCTTCCTCCGGTTTAGACATGATATACCGAAGCGCAATCCGTTGTCTGTCCTGCAACTGATTGGGTGTTTCACCTCCCTCAACACATACATCCAGCTCGCCATTGCGCCAACGCGCAATGAGATCGGTAAATCCCTCCATTATGGCCGGTGTCTGCTCTTTGCCCTCGTAGACACCCCACCCTATTTCGTCCAGGCCTTCAAGCTGCTCCGTCGGGATGCCGTCACGGACAAAGGGTGCAACGGTCTGATGTGTACGCAGCAGCGTGGAAGTATAGATCTTATCGAACCTGACGTCCCTATAGTGATTATAAAATGCTTCGGCTTGCTTTCTGCCGGTTTCATTGAGCGGGGAATCAACTCCCCTGCCTTGGACGATCCCCTTCAGGTTGAAATCGGTCTGGCCATGGCGAATGATGTACAGTGTTTTTTTCAAGAATATGCTATTGCTATTTTGTATTCAAAACGGGCAGCTGGTAAAACTTCACCGGTTCTGCCCCTGCTTCCTCAAAAGTTACACCGCGGTAGTCCGTGATGACGCGATATAACGTGTCCCGTTCAACAGGATGCCTGCCTACGGACCTGATCAGCTCAACCAATTCGCGGGTGCTCATTGCAGGATGCTGTTCTTCCGCGCCGGCCATGGAGTAAATTTTCGTCGTATCATCCAAGGTGCCGTCAATGTCATCCACACCGAAGCTGAGTGCCAGTTGCGCCGTTTCCCGGCTGATCATCGCCCAGTATGCCTTAATATGCGGAAAATTATCCAGGTAAACCCGGCTAACCGCGTAGTTCCGTAGGTCCTCTATTACTGAAACCTCCGGTATATGAGACATCTGATTGTCCTTGTTCCGGAACTTGAGGGGTATAAATGTCTGGAACCCGCCGGTCCTGTCCTGCAACTGGCGTAGCCGTTCCATGTGATCGATCCGGTGCCAGTACGATTCGATGTGCCCATACAACATGGTTGCATTGGAATACATGCCCAGTTTATGCCATTCTTCATGAATCTGCAACCACTGATCGGCATCGCATTTGTCTTTAGCGATCTGCTGACGTATTTCAGGATGGAAAATCTCCGCCCCACCTCCGGGCATGGAATCCAGCCCCGCGTCCTTCATCATGGCCATTCCCGTCGCATAATCAATCTTGGCTTTTTTGAAGATATAGTGATATTCAACGGGCGTGAGTGCTTTGACATGGAGTTCCGGCCTGTGACGTTTGATCGCCGTAAAAAGGTCCATATAAAACGCCATATTATACTGAGGCAGGACCCCGCCCACGATATGAACCTCGGTTACCGGTTCATTATCGTAAGCCTTCACCTGGCTGAGCATCTGCTCCATGGTAGCTTCCCAGCCATCTTCGCGTTGCTTGATCAGGCGCGAATAGGAGCAGAATTTACAGTCGTATACGCACAGGTTTGTCGGCTCAATATGAAAATTACGATTGAAATAAGTGATGTCACCGTGCCTTTTTTCCCGAATAAAGTTGGCCAATGTCCCGAGGTATCCCAATTCACCGCGTTCATACAGCAATACCCCTTCGTCCAGGGAAATCCGTTCACCCTCGTACACTTTTTCAGCGATCGCTTTCAGCGCATCGTCGAGTTGTTTACTTTTAAGAAGGAAAGTGAGTTGACCTGCAGCGTCCATATCGGGAATCTTACGAAGCAAATTTAGCCAAAATGGCTCTTACATGCAAATCAGCAGGGATACTTCAGAAGGTCAATCCCCAAACTGTTGCATATCAATCAGTTTTTTATATAAACCTTGATGGGAGATCAGTTCCTGGTGCGTGCCGGCCTCTACTACCCGCCCTGCCTCAAGGACCACGATCCGGTCTGCGTTCTGAATGGTGCTTAACCGGTGGGCGATCACCAGCGTAGTACGGTTTTCCATCAGTTTACCAAGGGCTTCCTGCACGAGTTTTTCAGATTCGGTATCCAGCGCGGAAGTAGCCTCATCCAGCAACAGAATAGGTGGGTTTTTAAGCACCGCCCGGGCAATGCAGATCCGCTGACGCTGACCGCCCGAAAGCCTGATCCCGCGGTCACCGATAACCGTATCATAACCCTTTTCCGTATCCAAGATAAACTGATGTGCATTGGCTATTTTGGCCGCGGCGATCACGTCATCCATCGTCGCATTACCGGCTGAAAAAGCAATATTGTTGTAGATGGTATCGTTAAAAAGGAATGAATCCTGATTGACCAGTCCGATCAAAGCCCGTAGATCATCTGTCTTGATTTTCTTGACGTTTACCCCATCAATCAGCACCTCCCCGCCGTCCACATCGATGAAACGGGGTATCAGATCCATTAACGTGGACTTGCCTCCGCCTGACGGTCCCACCAGGGCCACGGTCATTCCTTTTGGGATCTCCAGGTTTACATTTCTCAGCACCTCCCGTTCACCGTAGGAAAAGCGGACATTGGCCAGCTGGATCTCCTGATTGAATGAAGTAAGCGGCTTTGCATCCGGTGCGTCCGGTATTTCGTTTTTCTGGTCGATAAGATCCAGTACCCGCTCACCGGCAGCAATACCCGAGTGAATATTGCTGAAGGAATCGGTCAATGCCTTGGCGGGCCTCATGACTTGTGAGAATATAGCGATATACCCTATAAAAGCCGCTGCGGAGAGTTCCCCTGAACCACTTAGCACGAGGTTTCCGCCATACAGCAGCACAACGGCTACCATGGCCACGCCAAGCAGCTCGGACACCGGCGACGCCAGTTGCTGTCTTCGCACCATCCTCCGGCTGATCTTGGAAAAGCGCACATTCTCATCGTGGAATTTCTTTTTTATGAAATCAGTAGCATTGAATGCCTTAATGATCTTAACTCCGGCCAATGCTTCGTCCAGGTAACTGATCATGTTGCCGTACACCTGCTGCGCCTGCGTCGCCTGTGCCTTCAGCCGTTTTACGATACGGGAAATTATGAAAGCGGAAACCGGAATTACAGTTACCGCAAATAGTGTCAGCTTTGCAGAGATCAGGAATAACGCAATGATATAGAAAAGCAGGGTCAGGGGCTCCTTGAACACGACCTGTAATGTGCCGGTCACGGAGTACTGCACCACCTGAACGTCAGAGGCGATCTTGGAAATGACATCGCCTTTGCGCTGACTGTTGAAATAACCCACATGGAGCCCCATAACGTTGTCAAACACCGACTTCCGAAGATTCAGCAGCGTGTGGATACGCAGGTTTTCCATGATCCGCTGAGAGAGATAGCGGAATAGATTGCTCAGGAACACTGATATAATGATCACCAGGCAAACCCGCTTCAGCGCCTCATAAGGCCCATAAATCTCGCTTGCATGGGTAGCATAATAATTAAAGTAGTCGATTATCTGATACCAGTTCTCCGGCTTGGCCACGGCTTCCGGGTTCGATTCAAAAAGCGTCTGCAACAATGGGACCACCAGCGCAAGGTTGAGCACGCTGAACAGTACGCTAAGCAACGTACAGATCACATACGGTATCGCAAATTTCTCAATGGGTTTGGCGTATGATAGTAATCTAAAGTATGTCTTCATCCAGAACTAAACAAGCGGCAAAGTTACCAAAAATTGCAGCCTTTTACTTATTTTAGTCGCCCAAACGCAAAAAAATGGAACTGAAGATCGCCAAACGGCTCGAACATACGGAGGAGTACTACTTTTCACGGAAGCTCCGTGAAATCGAGGCATTGAATCAACAAGGTAAAAAAGTCATAAATTTAGGCATTGGCAGCCCTGATTTACCGCCGCATCCCTCAGTGATCGAAACGCTCCATCGTTATGCGTCAAGACCGGACACCCACGGCTACCAGAATTACAAAGGAGCGCCTGCTTTGCGTAATGCCATTGCCGGTTGGTACAACCGTTACTACGGGGTAACTATAGACCCCCAAACCAACGTATTGCCGTTGATCGGCTCAAAGGAAGGCATAGTGCATGTCTGCATGACTTACTTGCAGGAAGGTGATGAGGCGTTACTGCCTAACCCCGGCTACCCGGCCTACGCATCGGCCGTTGCGTTAAGCGGGGCCACGGCCGTGCCTTATGAGCTCCGACCGGAGCAGGGCTGGTTGCCGGACCTTGACGCTTTGGCCCGGCGCGATCTAAGCGCCGTGAAACTGATGTGGCTCAACTATCCGCACATGCCCACGGGGGCAAAGGCTTCGAAAACCTTCTTTGCTGAAGCGGTAGCCTTTGCCAGGCAATATCAGATCCTGCTGTGCCATGATAATCCCTATAGCTTCATTTTGAATGACGATCCGCAGAGCCTCCTGGCGGCTGATGGAGCGCTTGAGGTCGCCATTGAATTGAATTCATTAAGCAAATCCTCCAATATGGCCGGGTGGCGCATCGGTATGCTTATCGGAAGCGAAGCACGCATCGGAGAGATCATGCGGTTTAAAAGTAATATGGATTCCGGAATGTTTCTGCCGGCACAGCTGGCCGCCGCCCAAGCCTTGTCACTGGAGGCAGATTGGTATGATGAGCTGAATGCGCACTATCGCCGCAGAAGGGATAAAGTTTATCAGTTGTTGGATATGCTGGGATGCACCTATGACAGGGAACAGCAAGGTCTGTTCGTATGGGCCAGCATACCGGAAGGATATACCGATGGCTATGCCCTGAGTGATGAAGTACTGAAGCAATCAAGAGTATTCGTTACGCCGGGAGGCATCTTCGGGTCAGGTGGAAATGCCTACATCCGGGTAAGCTTATGCGCGGCGGAAGCGGTGCTTGATGAGGCCTGCGAACGCATGGGACAAATATCGTTGACAAAAAGCATTTAACCGGATGAACATAGCCATTGTCGGAGTAGGCCTCATCGGCGGGTCGGTCGCCATCTCACTGCGGGAGAAAAATATCGCTAAAAGGATCTTCGGAGTCGATAGAAATCCGGACAACCTTAACAAAGCCCTGCAAATGGGCCTTGTTGATGAAGGGATCTCACTGGAGGATGCAATCAGCCGGAGCGATATCGTGTTTCTGACTATACCGGTCGACGCGATCCTCCATTTGCTGCCGTCTATTCTGGACCGGGTAACCAGCCAGGTTATAGTTGATATGGGATCCACGAAGGCCCGTATCCTGGCAGCTGTGGCTGACCACCCGAAACGTGGGCGGCTCGTCGCGGCCCACCCTATGGCCGGTACTGAGCATTCCGGTCCTGAAGCAGCCATCCCTAACCTTTTTAAGGGTAAAATGATGGTGTATGTGGATGCAATGAACAGCGATGAGGACGCATTCGAAGCGGCGGACGCCATTACGGAGCATCTAGGGATGCACACGACGTTTATGAATGCACACGAGCATGATATTCACACTGCATACGTATCGCACATCTCACACATCACGTCCTTCGCACTGGCACTTACTGTATTGGAGAAAGAAAAATCGCAGGGCCGCATTTTCGAATTAGCCGGTTCCGGATTTGAATCTACCGTGCGGCTGGCCAAAAGCTCCCCGGACATGTGGACACCGATTTTCCGGCAAAACCGCGAAAATGTACTTGAAGTGCTCAAAGAGCACATCAAGCAGCTGCAACACGTCCATGACCTGTTAAACAGCGAGGACTATGACGCGTTTTACAAGCTCATCAAAAAATCCAATAAGATCCGCCGGATATTGAAGTGAATGTTGCCGCCAGCATACGGATTACCGTATCCAGCGCTCGAAAAATTCATAGGTCCGGAGCATCTGGTCTATCCGTTGCCGGTTATCCCCGCTGCGGGTGATCTCATGGCTGGCTTCCGGATGACGGACATATTCCACGGGCCTTCCCAGCACTTTTAGGCTCTTGTATAGCATTTCACTTTGGATTACGCCTGTCCGTAAGTCCTTTTCCCCGTGGAAAATGATATAGGGTGTTTTGATCTGATCCACATAAGTGATGGGTGATTCCTTTTTCAGCTTCTCTTCTATACCGTCCTCCCAGGGATATCCGCCGAAATAGTTCGGCACAAGCCGCCACGCATTGCCTTCACCAAAGAATGTATTGAGATCATACACACCGCGTTGACTACACGCGGCTTTGAAACGATGATCGTGGGCAATTATCCAGCTCACAAGATAGCCTGCATAAGACCCGCCTGTAATAACCAACTTAGATGTGTCGGCCCACCCCTCTTCCACGGCTTTATCCAATGCAGTCAGCACATCGCTTGCAGGCCCCGCGCCCCAATCGTCCATATTGGCGCGTAGAAATTTTTCGCCATAGCCGCCTGAGCCCCTTGGATTACTGTATACTACTCCATACCCCTGTGCACAGAAGTACTGGAATTCATGCCACATGCTGGCCTCGCCAGGGCCCCACATGGCTGATGGCCCTCCGTGGATTTCGAGTAAAAGCGGATACTTTGATCCGGATTGATAGCCGATAGGCTTCATAATCCAGTACTCTATATCCATTCCCTCTTCATTGGTGAATATGTGCTTCTCCGGAATGCTCAACCGTTTACCCTTAAGCCAACTCTCATTGAAACCGGTCAATCGCTCACTGTCCTTTTTTAAAAGGTCAGTCGATACGAACAGCTCCGAGGGATTCTGTATACTCGTCTTCGTATAGACAACACGCCCGTGTCCTAAGTCGTAATCACCTATGCCTTCATCCACAGAGGTTAATTGTTCCACCTTTCCGCCTGCCACTTCTGCGCGGCAAAGTACCGTCCCCCCATTGCTGGGACTCGTAAAATACAAAAACCGTCCGTCGTCGCTCCATTGGATGTCTCCCTTGTTCCGGTCGAACACAATCTCCCTGCTGTCCTCAGGCCGTTCAACCGACACAACATGAAGTTCAGGCACCGATGGCTTTCCTATCCCGGCCGCCTGATAGGCCAGCCATTTGCCGCTCGGTGAGGCCGCGCCTACAGAGAGCCTGTGCCCGGGCATGATGATCAGCTCCTCCTCTGCGCCATCATCGATCCGTATACTGACGATCCTGCTCTCTTGTACCCGGTCCGGATGTAACCGCCCTTCAATATCTTTGCTTGCTACCACCCTGTCCGTACCCAGGAACTGCGGGTTTCCGTATGAATAATAGCCCCGGGTAATCGCTTTCGGCTGGGCACCCGCTCTGGCTTCGATCACAAAGAGATGCGAGAAATGAATGTCCGCGGATGTTCCGGTCTCCGTCTGAAAATCCAATTTCGTAAGCACTTTAGCCTTTTTGTCCGCTTCGTTTTTCCTGAGGTAAGCCCTGATCTGGTCCACGGTACCGTTCGGGTCCGGCGCTACAGTGGTGTCCGCCTGCAAGTATTCATGCTCGCCGAATCCGGGTTTTTCGTCCATCCACTCGGGAACATCTCCATCAGGATTAATGAGGGAATCCTTGAACACCGTCTCCAACGGCAGCCGGGAAGTGAACAGCAGCCGGTTCCCGTCACTGCTCCATTGGGGACCACCTGCACCATGTGGAAGTTCGGTAAGCTGGCGCGGTTCCCCTCCCGCTAACGACAATAGAAACAACTGCGGTTTACCATCTACCGGCCGCACAAAGGCGATGGATTGCCCGTCGGGACTGAACACCGGTTGGGATACCCCGGAGGACGAAAACGTAAGTTGCCGGGGAGCGGCCGTTCCATTAACATCGGCTAACCACAACTGGGTTTCATAGCGATAATCGTTTTTTCGCTCTTTATCCGGAAGGATGGATTGCACAGTAAACAATACCCGCTTGCCGTCCGGGGACAAATCAACAGCTCCCAACGTTTTGATATTCAGCAAATCGGTGACAAGAATTTTGCCGCTGTCCTGCTGGGCGCCGGCCACCGCCGCCCAATGAATCAAAACCATGACAGCCAGCAGCCACTTTAGTTTCAGCATAATCTCAATAGTCGATGTCCAATAAACTGCCCAATGGCAGAACGATCCCGTTTTTGATCTGCAGGCAGTCATCGGTAAGGGTCCATACGGTGGTCTCCACCCGTTTCGGCCCGTCCAGCGTCTGGAACGTGATGACCGCTTTTGATTTGAACTCGTTGCCGAGCCGCAGCGCGCCATGCAATTTCTCTTGCAATTCACCGGTATGGTCTTCAGACGCACGCGCTAACCTGTACTTCGGGATATCCTCCTTGGCTATCCATTCTGCAGCTATCATAATAATCGGTCGTTTGGTTAAAACAATATTACTGAAATGACCGTAAAACCGCAATGGCCGGATTGAAAAATTGCCGTTACATAATGTAATGCATCAAGCAAAAAAGCGAGGGGAGGCTCTTGCGGAACGTGCCCGAAAGATCCTTCCCTCGCTAAATCTGCCCGCTATGGGACCTTCAGCTTTCCTAACCTGACGGCTTAGGTAGCCCAGGCCTTATCCCCTTTCTTGTACGGATAATCTCCAACGTATTTTCCAGGGACCTGTACATACCGCAGGGCCTTGGTGGCACCTAATTCCGATGTAAAGAATCCCAACAGCGTCAATTGCTTAAACAGGTGGAAGTAGTGGTCCTGATCGTCTTCTTTTTTGTTCCGTTGATATTCCTTAGCCTCTTTGTCAATGGCGTTGACCACCTCTGTGCGCTCATCGGCATTCAATTCCTGGAACTTGCGGCCGTACTTATCTTTTGAGGCATCCTCAATTTTACCCAGTCCGTCCATAAAGACCTTTTGCTGATCAGCTGTATAACAGTCTTTTACCATTACGGGGATAAACTCGCCCACGCCGGCTTCCTTGGCACCGGGGCTGCTGGTAGGCGGCAATATGGCATCCGCCACATCGCCCAGGAAGTCCACAGTAGCGGGCTTAAAAAGGCCTTCTACATCCTTTGATGCCTGTCGGGTACACCCCTCAAGAAATAGATTGGCACCGACAACTGTACCACCCATTATCCACGCTACCCTTGCCAAAGCTTCTCTTCTATTCATAGTGTTAATGTTTCCTAAGTTAAACCATTCATCGGGTTACAGATTTCCCTTCTTCAGTTCTTTAACGGCAAAGTCCGCTGCACGGGCAGTCAAGGCCATATACGTAAGAGAAGGGTTCACGCAAGCGGCCGATGTCATGCAGGCACCGTCCGTAACGAATACATTCAGTGCGTCCCAGACCTGGTTATTACCGTTCAGCACCGAGGTTTTTGGATCCCGGCCCATCCGCGCAGTACCCATCTCATGAATACCCTGCCCGAAACCATACCCATTATCGAACGTCTGCACGTCCTTTACGCCTGCCGCTTCGAGCATTTCTGCGCCGTCTTCCATCATATCTTTGCGCATCTTTAACTCGTTTTCCTTAATCTCCATGTCCATAGCGAGTACCGGCAAACCCCATTTGTCCTTTACTTCCTTATCAAGGAAGATACGGTTCTCGTGATAAGGCAGCGTTTCTCCGAATGCCGTGAACCCAACGGACCACTGTCCCGGTTCGCACATGGCGTCTTTCCATGCACCGCCTACGCTCATCTCCGCAACCTCTCCGCTCCACCTTCCACGACTGGCAGAGCCTTGATAGCCGAACCCACGGACATAGTCACGTTTGTCGTCACCCACATTCCTGAAGCGCGGGATATATAGTCCATTGGCCCTGCGTCCGTAGTAATATTTATCCTCGTATCCTTCTACGCGGCCATTGGCTCCGCAACGGAAATGGTGATCCATGGCATTGTGTCCCAGCTCACCGCTACTGCTGCCCAGTCCTTCCGGCCAGATATCCGTAGCCGAGTTCATCAGGATCCAGGTCGAATTGAAGGCTGATGCACAGACAAAAATCACTTTTGCAAAAAATTCATAGGTCTGATTCGTTTCGGCATCCAGTACCTCCACCCCTTTAGCCTTCTTGGTATCCTTATCGTAAAGAACCCTCGTCACAATGGAGAACGGCCGGAGCGTCAGGTTACCCGTCGCCACTGCAGCAGGCAGTGTCGAGGATTGGGTGCTGAAATACGCACCGAAATTACAGCCAAGCCAGCATTGGTTCTGATATTGACAATTTACACGGCCTTCGTGCGGCACTGTGAGATTCGCCACCCGGCCCATAATAAAATGCCGTTTTCCGTTATAGTGTTTCTTGATCCGCGCAGCCATGTCCTTCTCTACCACATTCATTTCCATGGGCGGAAGGAAATCACCGTCAGGCAACACATCCAGTCCGTCCCGGTTCCCGCTGATTCCTGCCCATTTTTCGGCATAGCTGTACCATGGCGCAATATCCTTGTAGCGGATCGGCCAATCTACGCCGTGGCCGTCACGGAGGTTGGCCTCGAAATCCAGATCACTGAACCGATAGCTTTGCCGTCCCCACATCAGTGAGCGGCCGCCAACATGGTACCCGCGATACCAGTCGAACCGTTTAATCTCCACATAAGGGCTTTCTTTTTCATTCACCCAGAAATCCAGATTCTTTTCGTTTAATGGGTAATCCCTCTTTAATACGGGATAATCCTCGATCATTTGTTGGGTGCGACCGCCACGGTGCGGGAACTCCCAAGGATGTTTGGTAGCCGCATGGTAATCTTTCACGTGTTCCACATTCCGGCCACGTTCCAGCATAATGGTCTTAAGCCCCTTTTGAGTCAGTTCTTTTGCAGCCCAGCCTCCACTAATCCCTGATCCGATAACAATCGCATCATATACATTGTCTGCCATAGTTTTGTGTATATTTTTATTGTAGTTATTTGTTAGCCTAATTGTCCATACCCTACGGTATTATATTGACGCGAATTATGCTCATTTATTGCCCCTATAGGTTACGCCTTTTCTGTCCGCTCGTTCTTGAAGAATACCGCAAACAGCAACAGTACCACCGCTGCGATACCCGCCGGTACCAGCCATACGTTTTGCCAGAACGGGTCGCCCGTGGGATTAGCTTTATAATGTTCACTCACAAAGCCCGCCACCCAGAATCCGATCAACTGTCCTACGCCGTAGGTGGCAAGTGTAATGAGGCCTTGTGCCGAGCTCTTGTAACGTTCCCCGGCTTTGGCATCGGTATAGATCTGTCCCGATACGAAGAAGAAATCATAGCATATTCCGTGCAGAGCAATGCCTATGATCAGCATATAGGCCAGTTCCCCAGCATTGCCGTAAGCAAATAGTAGATAGCGTACCGCCCATGCCAGCATCCCGATCATGATGGTGTTCTTAAAGCCAAAACGTGCAAAGAGAAAGGGCAGCAGCAACAGGAAAAATGCTTCAGAAACCTGTCCGATCGCCATTTTTCCCGTAGGGTTGGCCAGTCCCACTTCAGATAAAAACAGGTTGGCATTTTGGTAATAGAAGGCCAGCGGAATACAGATCAGTATTGCAGAAACAAAAAATATCAAGTAGTTCCTGTTGTTCAACAGTTTAATGGCGTCCAACCCCAGTATTTCCGATATGCTGCTTTTCTCATCTGTTGCTTTCTTGATAGGCGGCGTCTTTGGGAGAACAAAACTGAATAATCCCAGGATGAGTGAAGCGATGCTTGCCATCAGGAAAGTATTTCTCAACAAGCCTTCCTTAACACCGGCTTCTGAATCCCAGCCAAAGAAACTGATGGCCAATCCGGCTACGATCCAACCGATAGTTCCCCAAACCCGTATGCTCGAAAAGGACTTTTCGGGATTGTCAAGCTGGCGGAAGGACACCGAGTTGACCAGCGCCAAGGTGGGCATATACAGAATCATGTAGATAAATACATAAGGATAAAACTGCGCAACGGACGATGAGCTATACATCTGGAACATCAGAAACGCCCCTGCCAGGTGCAGTATTCCTAATATCCGTTCCGCATTGAAATACCGGTCAGCGATCAGGCCGATGATAAATGGCGCTATAATGGCTCCCCACGATTGAGTCGAAAACACATTGGCTATCTCATAGCCGGTTGCATCCAGATTTTGCGGAAGGAAATTTCCCAGTGTTACGAACCATGCTCCCCAGATAAAAAACTCAAGGAACATCATGAAAGATAGCTTAATTCTTATGCTCGTGCTCATAATCGATGTGTGATGAAATGATAGAATACTATGATTCGGCAACGAATATGGGATATATTTGCGAATACTACAATAATGTAACGGTATTTTAGCTTAAAAAGTCATCAACCTCACGGTAAGCAGAAATAAGCTTCAATTCGCCTTCCTTGCCTGGTGTGGATTTCCCATGTTCCATTCCCACTACACCACGGTATCCTTTATCATAAATGTGGCGGAAGATATTTTTATAGTTGATTTCGCCTGTGGTCGGTTCCTTCCGTCCTGGATTGTCGCCTGTCTGGAAATAAGCGATCTCATCCCAGCAACGGTCTATACTGGCAATCAGATCGCCCTCATTGCGCTGCATGTGATAAATGTCATACAGAATTTTGCATGAGGGGCTGTTTACCCCCTTGCAGATCAGGTAGGTTTGAGCTGATGTGCGGAGGAACAGGTTCGGAGTATCGCTCAAGGGCTCCAGCACCATGATGATTCCGTGAGGCTCGAGGATTTCGGCACCGCGGCGCAGGGCTTCGATCACATTGGCCGTTTGGATATCCATGGGAAGGTCACGCGCAAAATCGCCAGGCACCACTGTTGTGTGTTTTCCGCCGCACCGCTTGGCCAGCTCCACTGCTTGCCTGCAGCCTTTCAGGAAGATATCAACGTGTTCTTTCTTACCTGCGGCCAGGGTATTAGCGCCATTCCCTCCCTTGTCCAGCACAAAGACCCCCATGGTCATCCCAAGCTTGGCCAACAGGCTCCCTATCCGTTCCTGTTCCTGTGTGGAGCGTCCGGGAAAGCCATTGTCTTCTATACTGCGGAACCCCTGATCATAAGCAAACTGGATCTGGTCAAGTATGTTCTTCCCCGCGTGATTCTCGAATTGACCTTGATGGGGACCGTAGTTAAGGTTAAATGGCTTTTTCGCTTGCTTATTTACTTCCGGGCGGCTGATTGCCCCTGCCGCACTGCCGCTGACAACCGCCCCGGTCGCCAACAGCGATTTTTTGATAAACTGGCTTCTTTTCATTGCTAAGATTTTAATGGCTTACTTTAATAATTCATGATTAATCGCCTGAATCCACTGCTCATGGTATCCTTCAGGAGGCTTCCGTTTTCTTCCTTATAAATAATAAACGCCTCCAGGTCCTTCTGGCCTTCCACAAACCGGATCGCTTCATCCGCGTGCATGGCCATAATCACGTTATCATAGGCATCGGCCGTCATGGCATTCCGCGCATAAACCGTAGCACTGATGATACCGGTCTGGAACGGGTAACCCGTCTTCGGGTCGATGTGATGCGATAACGTCTCTGCTCCGTCCTGTTGGAATTTCCGGTAATTACCGGCGGTGGTCACGGCTCCTTCTGCTATCGTTATGACCGTTTTGAGCGTTGTACCATTCCGGCTTCCAGTTGTCGGCCGCTCGATGCCAATACGCATCGGTGTACCGTCCGGCCTGCCGCCCTTCACCCGCAATTCGCCTCCCAGCTCCACGACGTAATGGCGTACACCCTTGCGGTCCAGCAAATCAGCAAGCAGGTCGACGCTGTAACCTTGGGCAATACCGTTCATATCCAGTTGCACGCAATCAGCCTTTTTTTCCAATCGGTGACCTTTCAACCTGATCTTGTCCATGCCCACACACTTCAGTGCCAGGCTGACATCCGCGCTATCCGGGAGTCGCCGAATGGCTTCTGCACCAAATCCCCAAAGCTGCACCAGCGGTGCAATGGTGATATCAAACGATCCTCTGCTGCGCCGGTGGATCCGGGAAGATTTACGTAATACGTTCCGGAAATGCTCATCAACTTCATATACGCCCTGACCTCCGCCATTAATCTTATTGATAAGCGAATAAGGCTTATACAGCGACATGGAGCTGTCGATAACCGTTAATAGACTATCTACTGATCCCCTGAGCAACACCTGATCGGTTGCATAGTAGGTAATAGTGTAATTGGTGCCCTGGGCGTATCCGGAAACCGTATATTTCCGCACTTCTGCATCGCTCGGATCCGTCGCACCCAACAAGCAGAAGATACCGCACAACCCCAGCCACGCACCGCCCTGCACTACAACACCACCGTTTGTCCCGGAATTGCGTAAGGATATAATCCGTTCTCATCGGGCAGCACTTTGGGCAATGCATCCCATGCCAGACGCTCCGGCATAAGGTCGATATTGGATTTCAACGCATCGTCCCATTTGATGATCTGCCCGGAATAAGTGGCAAGCCTTCCGATGATGCCCGTCAGCGTGCTATAAGCTCCATACTCGGCATTGTCGAATTTGTACTCACCTTTGCTTATCGCGTCGAACAACTCGACGTGTTCGTGTTGATAGGGATTAGCATTGCCTCGCTTGGGATGGTTGTACAGTTCATTTCCCTTGTTGTCCCACAGGATTGCATCATTGGCAGCAGAGAGATAGATCCGCCCCTTGGTCCCCTGGAAAGTTTCATCCACCCGGTTTGTAGCCCCTTCAAAGTGCCTGCATTGGCTATAAATCACTGAGCCATCTGCGTAGGTCAACTCGACCGCATGGTTGTCGTAAATTTCCCCATATTCTTTTCCATTCCGCCATGCACGGCTACCGGTTCCCTGAATCGAAACAGGATAGCTACCTTTAATCCAGTTGGCTACATCAATGTTGTGCACGTGCTGCTCCACGATATGGTCGCCGCACAGCCAATTGAAATAATACCAGTTGCGCATCTGATATTCCATCTCGGTCTGATCCGGTTTACGGGGACGGACCCAGACACCACCGCTGTTCCAATATACTTGACCGGAAACGATATCGCCAAGCGCGCCATCCTGAATACGCTTGACCGCCTCCCGGTAATTGGCCTGATAACGCCGTTGCAGGCCCACCACCACATTAAGTTTCTTCCGCTTAGCTTCTTCAGCCGCCGCCAGCACCCGGCGCACCCCCGGTACATCAACGGCCACGGGCTTCTCCATGAACACGTGCTTGCCCTGCCGTACAGCCTCCTCAAAATGAATAGGCCGGAAGCCCGGCGAAGTAGCCAAAATCACAACGTCGGCTAAAGGGATCGCCTGCTTGTATGCATCAAACCCTACGAACTTACGGTCCTCACCAATATCCAGCTTATCGGCGTGCCGCTCGGACAACTTGGTATAAGCCTCATCCAGCCGGTCGCGGAACGCGTCGGCCAAAGCCACTATCTTTATATTGGCACCGGATGCAATAGCGTCAAAAGCAGCACCCGTTCCTCTACCCCCGCAGCCAATCACGGCCACTTTAATCGTATCATCCACACTGGCGTGAGCGCCAACAAAGGGCACGCCACTCAACATGGCACCGCCCGCTAGCAGTGCCGATGTTTTCAAAAATTCACGGCGTTGTTCGCCTGCACTTTTTGTACTCATCTGCGTTGTTTTAGATTTATCGTTATGGTTTTCGAATGGTTTTGACATCAGTAATCCTGTATGGGAGCCTTATCGTAGTAGGCTTTGATCTCAGCTTCCGATGGCGGATTAAGCGGCCGTACCAGCCGGATGCCTATAAAAGGAGCTTCCGGAAACCACCAATTGCTCTTCGGTATTTGCGGATCCAGCTGCTTCCAGGAAGGGTCAGACGGCAAGCGCGCAGCAGAGCGGAGACCGGCCGCGTCGTCTTCAAATGAACCGCCGCGGATACTATGCGGATACAGTTTGTCCGGTACAGCGACCGGATTGTCCGCCGTTTCCTCTGAGAATTGACTGTAAAAATCCGCAATATATTGATCATACGTCCACTCAGCCACATTTCCGTGCATGTCATACAGTCCCCAGGCATTAGGTTTCTTCTGCCCCACCCGCTGGGTTTTTCCACCGCTGTTGCTCCGATACCAGGCATATTCATCCAGCGCTGATGGATCCTCACCGAAATGATATTCCGTGGTGGTGCCGGCCCGGCAGGCGTACTCCCATTCCGCTTCCGTAGGCAAGCGGTAAAACACTCCGGTGCGGGCGTAAAGCCATTTACAGAACTGAATAGCATTGTATTGAGTCATGGCCAAAGCCGGCTGCCCTTCTTTTCCCATACCGAAGGTCATGTCCAGGTAAGGTTTCGTAGGCCGGGTTACCGCATCCACATCAGAAGGAATACTGCCCCCGCTCCTACTGACTTCAAAGTCCTTATACACAAAGGGCTCATATAGATCCCATGTCACCTCATAGGTACCCATCCAGAATGGATCAACTTTTACCCGGTGAACCGGTTGTTCGTCCGGATTCCCTTTTTCGCTGCCCATATCAAACTCGCCGCCCGGAACAGGCTGCATGGTAAAACTTAAGGGAGTACCCTCCAGGTTCTGGGTATAAGGTTCAAATTTCTCCTGAGCTACGGCAATATTTGCCAAAAGAAAACCGGCAAAAAACGAGATTTTAACAGACATTCCTGACACGATCAATCACAAATTGGTGGCTCAATTTAGTGCCTTTTTACCTAAATGCAAAATATTACCGTAAAAAAAGCACAACGGGACTTTAAACAAAATTGCCCATATCGTGCAAAATACACAATATGGGCAACGTGGTCTGTATCCGATCGAATGCGGGCCTACAGCTTACGCTTAACCTCCACCTGTTCGTAGGCTTCTATGATATCTCCAACTTTAATGTCGTTGAAATTCTGAATATTGAGTCCGCATTCGTAACCTGCGGAAACTTCCTTTACATCGTCCTTGAAACGCTTGAGTGATGCAAGTTGCCCTGTATATACCACTACCCCGTCCCTGATCACCCGAACGCTATGGTTCCGGTTGATTTTACCGTCCAGCACCATACAGCCCGCAATGGTACCAACCTTACTGATTTTAAATGTCTCGCGGATCTCTACGTTAGCAACGATCTTTTCCTCATATTTCGGCGCCAACATGCCTTCCATTGCCGCCTTCACTTCCTCAATAGCGTCGTAAATGATGGAATACAGTCTGATGTCTATCTGCTCCTGTTCCGCCAGTTTACGGGCGCTGGTTGACGGCCTGACCTGGAATCCGATGATGATTGCGTCCGATGCCGAAGCAAGCAGTACGTCGGATTCGGAAATCTGACCCACCGACTTATGGATAATATTAACCTGTATTTCTTCCGTAGAAAGTTTCAGCAAGGAATCTGAAAGCGCTTCGATGGAGCCATCCACGTCGCCTTTGACGATAACGTTAAGTTCCTTGAAGTTACCGATAGCCAAACGTCTTCCGATCTCATCCAGCGTAATATGCTTCTGGGTACGCAAGCCCTGTTCGCGCTGCAACTGCAGGCGCTTATTGGCTACCTGCCGTGCTTCGGCTTCGCTCTCCATTTCGTAAAACTTATCACCGGCAGTCGGCGCACCGGACATCCCCAATATCTGTACTGGCGTAGCGGGCCCGGCTTCGTTTACTTTTTGCCCGCGCTCATTATACAGTGCTTTCACTTTACCACTGTGTGAGCCGGCCAATATCGGCGCCCCGACGCGGAGCGTTCCTGACCGGATCAACACGGTTGTCACGATGCCCCTACCTTTATCAAGGCTAGCCTCAATCACTGAACCAACAGCCCGTTTCTTTGGATCCGCCTTCAGTTCAAGCAGCTCAGCCTCCAATAACACTTTTTCAAGCAGTAGGTCTACGTTTTGCCCTGTCTTGCCCGAAATTTCCTGACACTGGTATTTACCTCCCCAGTCTTCAACCAGGATATTCATATTGGAAAGCTGTTCGCGTATCCGGTCTGTATTGGCTCCGGGTTTGTCAATCTTCGTAAATGCAAATACGATGGGAACCCCTGCAGCCTGGGCATGGTTGATCGCCTCCCGTGTCTGCGGCATCACGCTGTCATCCGCAGCGATTACGATAATTGCGATATCCGTCACCTGCGCACCACGTGCGCGCATGGCCGTAAATGCCTCGTGGCCAGGTGTATCAAGGAAGGTAATTTTCCGCCCGTCGTCAAGCTTGACTTCGTACGCGCCGATATGCTGTGTAATGCCTCCCGCCTCACCGGCAATGACATTGGTCTTTCTTACATAATCCAGCAGAGACGTCTTCCCGTGGTCGACGTGGCCCATTACCGTTACGATGGGCGCCCTCGGCACCAGATTTTCCGGATTATCCGGTTCCTCCAATTCGGTATTCTCCTCATCCTCGGGCTTTACGAACTCTATTTCATAACCAAACTCATCAGCGACAATCGCGATCGTTTCAGCATCCAACCGTTGGTTAATGGAAACGAAAAGTCCGAGGCTCATACAGGTGGCAATGATCTGTGTCACCTGCACCCCCATCATGTTTGCAAGGTCGTTAGCGGTCACAAATTCCGTAACTTTCAAGACCCTTGATAACATTTCCTGTTCCAGGGCAGCTTCTTCAGCGGAGTGAGCGATATCCTCCCGCTTCTGGCGCCGCAGCTTAGCACGTTGCGCAAACTTTCCGGATTTGCCCGCTCCGCTCAAACGAGCGAGTGTTGCCTTGATCTGATCCTGTATTTCCTTTTCAGACGGTTCTTCCCTCGGTTCAGCGGCCTGGCGTGGCTTACCTTTGAAATCGGGACGCCCTTTGCCGCCCGCCTGTTGTTGTCCGGGTGCACCGGCTCCCGGCCGTTGCCCTGGCGCCTTATCCTTGCGCTTACGCTTCCGCTTATGATCATGGGATGCAACACCGGAGGCGCTGGAAGAAGAAGCGACCGGCTTCTCTCTTGCCTGGTGCGCCGTGAGATCAATACGGCCGACCACATTGGGTCCCGTCAGCCTTTGCGCCCGTGCCCGGATGATGTCCTGTGACCCAGCAGCCGGTTCCTTGGCTTCGGGTTGTTTAGCTGCCTCTTCTTGTTTGACTGCTTCAGGTTGCGCGGCCTCAGGCGGTTCCTCAGCAGACTTCGGTTCCGGTTTGGGCTCAGCCTCGGCTTCTGCCGGTTTCGGTTCCGGAGCTGCCTTTTCCTCAACCACCGGTTCCTGCACTGTCTCTTCCGGACGCTGTGGTTGCTCCGGCTGCTGTACCTCTTCCTTTTTTGCCTCAACAGGCGGCTGCTCCTTCTCCGCTTTGGGTGCCTCCATTCGCGGTTTTCCTCCGCGGAGGTTATCCAAGTCTATTTTGCCGACAATTTTCATCCCCGAAACATGCGGCTTATCTGTCGTCCGGGTGGCTTCCCCTTCTTTTTCCTGTGCAGCCTTGTCAGATGCCGAAGCGTGCCGCGCCTCCGGCATAAACGCGCCGGTGTTTTTAATCAGGATTTCCTCCGCTTCCGTATCCCGTTGCGGCTTGGGCACAACCGTTTCAGCAGCGGATTCTTCGCGGCGGATTTTGCCAATGACAATTTGGTTGGCTTCCTCCTTCACGATTTTATCCCCTTGAAACTCCCGTAGCAGAACATTGTAGGTGTCACTATTTAACTTGGTTCCTGGCTTGGGCTCAATGTCATAGCCGTTTTTGACCAGAAAATCAACAGCGGTCCCTATACCAATGTTCAGTTCCTTTGCTGCTTTCAGCAGTGTTATGCTTTTACCTTCTGACATCTAATTTATTTACCTATTTTTTGGTGCTGATACAAAAATATATTTTTTCGGGCGTTTATCGGCAAAGAATTAAAAAAGGATGCGGTTATTCAAACTCCGCCTGTAACACCTGAATAATTTCATGGATCGTATTTTCCTCAAGGTCGGTACGTCTTACCAGCTCATCGACTGAAAGCGCCAATACCGATTTCGCCGTATCCAATCCTACTCGTTTTAATTCATCGATGATCCATCCGTCGATCTCATCTGCAAATTCTTCAATATCGACGTCCTCTTCGACCTCTTCGGCTTCGCGGTATACATCGATCTCATAGCCAGTCAATTTACCGGCAAGCTTAATATTGTGCCCTCCGCGCCCTATCGCCAGGGAAACCTGATCTGATTTGAGGTATACCGCGGCGGTCCTGTGTTCATCATCCAACTTGATGGAGCTGATCCTCGCCGGACTCAACGCCCGTTGGATATAAAGTTGGGTGTTGTTGGTAAAGTTGATCACATCGATGTTTTCATTCCGCAGCTCACGGACAATACCATGGATACGTGAACCCTTCATCCCCACGCAAGCTCCTACGGGGTCAATCCGGTCGTCGTAAGATTCCACAGCCACCTTAGCCCGCTCGCCTGGCTCACGTACGATCTTCCTGATGGTAATCAGTCCATCAAAAATTTCAGGCACCTCCAGTTCGAACAAACGCTGGAGGAATTCCGGCGCTGTGCGTGAAATGATGATCCGCGGATTGGCGTTGACCATTTCAACCTTGTGTACCACTGCGCGGATGCTATCACCTTTCTTGAAGTAATCGGCGGGAATCTGTTCTGTTTTAGGAAGAATCAATTCATTCCCGTCGTCATCAAGAACCAGTGTCTCTTTCTTCCATATCTGGTAAACCTCACCGGTGACCAGTTCTCCTTCCCGGTCTTTATATTTCTTGAACACTTCGTCCTTTTCCAGTTCAAGGATTTTGGAGACCAGCGTCTGCCGCGCCGCTAAAATTGCGCGGCGGCCGAAACTTTCCAATGTAATCTCTTCAATATAGTCGTCACCGACCTCGAGATCCGGATCGTATTTATGCGCTTCGGCCAGCTCAATTTCCAGGTCATCGTCTTCCGAAAACCCATCCTCGACGACCACCCGGGTCCGCCAGATTTCCAAGTCGCCATTGTCAGGGTTAACAATGACGTCGCAATTTTCATCAGTACCGTACTTCCTACGGATCATGCTGCGGAATACCTCTTCCAACACACTGATGACCGTAGGTCGGTCGATGTTCTTGAACTCTTTAAATTCCTGAAAAGAGTCAATCAAATTGATATTATTGCTCATTTTACTTAAACGAAATTAACACCTTTGTTGCTATGATGTTTTCAAAGGGGATATTGCTTTGGTGTTCCACAGCCTTCTTCCCTTTTTCTTTTACTTGTTCCAAAATCGTAATAGCGTGCTCAGTCACGTCCAGCAATTGCCCTTCTCTTGTCGCTCCGTCCTGTAACTTTACCCGCACCTTCCGACCGATGTTTTTACGATACTGCCGTATTGAAGTAAGCGGCGCATCGATACCGGGAGAGGAAACTTCCAGCCGGTAGGCCTTATCGATCAGTTCCTCTTCTTCCAGATGAAACCCCACATGGCGGCTTATATCCGCGCAATCCTGGATACTTACTCCCCGGTCGCCATCAACCAACACCTCAAGTCTCCCGTTTGCGTGCATCTTCACACTCACCAGAAACAAATCTTCCCTATCGGCGATTTTCTCGTTTACGAGGTCTTTAACCCTGTTTTCTATTGCTGTCGTCACGTCTTCTAAACCGTTACTATGAAAAAAGGGGACTTTGACTGTCCCCTCTTTTTCAAGATGATGCAAAGATAAGTAAAATGTTTGATAACTACAACACGGCCCGGCTATCGCTTTTCAACCACATTACTGATTGTTTTTTGCATCTGAGCCATCATAGCCGTAAGGGTCTCCATGGTGGGTTCCGGATTCGGTTCCGGCAATTGCGTACTGATGTAGGCCTTCGCTTTCCAGACTTCAAGAATGTCTGCGGCGCTTACCCAAAACGGCTCATAACTCTTATTGTCCGAAACCAGCTTCAGCCCCTTTTCCTCTTTATATTTAAATGCAACGCGTTTATAGACCACACCATCGGTCCTGGAGATCACCACGTAGGTTTGCCCCGGTTTTATATCATACCAATTTTCAATATACTCGGCAATGACGATGCTTCCCGGCTGCAGGGGCAGCATTGAATCCCCTTGGATCTCAAACGCACGATAAGTACCCTGTTTAAAAATAGGCAGGCTGAATTTAGGCAGGTCGGCAATGTATTCCGGATCTGCGTAGCCATTCAGGTATCCCGCGCTTGCTTTGACGGGAACCAGTTCAATATTTTCCCTGTCGCCCCCGTCAACCGTGATACTCAATACCCTAACGTTAGCCGCATCGCCACGGGGTGTGGGCCTCCACTTGTCATTGATGGTATCGTTGGCAAGCTCATCCATGGTCAACCCGTAAAAAGACGCGATTTTCTTTAGCAACTCATACTTAGGTTCTGCGCGATCCTCCTCGTATGCGCCAACCGACGCCCGCTTAATTCCCATCTCGTCTGCAAACTGTTGCTGCGTAAGGCCTTTTTTCTTACGGAGATATTTAAGATTGTTAGCAATGTTCGACATAAAAAAAGAAAATAAATTTGATAAAACTAAACAAATTAGTATTATTGTGCCAATAAAGTTAGTAAATAATTTGACAGCGGCAAAATTAAGAATCAAATTTAGTTTTCAACAATGAACAATTACATTTATATCCTAACAGACAGCAATCGCTCCTGCCTGCACATAGGCATGGCGCAGGACCTGGATAGAGCGATCAGAACCTACAAGACCATGACGGGCATATTTTTCGATTCACGTCCACAAGTCTCACGCCTCGTTTACTATGAAACATGTCTGTCCGAAGAAGCTGCATTGCGACGGTTCTCTGAGTTGAGCCGGTATACCCGCATGCAAAAAGAGCGGCTGATCCGGAAGCACAATCCGAACTGGGTGGATCTGGGGCTTGCTAAACCGGCATACCTCCTAAAGCAGTATCATGCTCCAGCGGCACCCCTGCGGCCCATATAGAAATTTTCCGATGCTGCGGCGACGGCAACGTCAGGTAGCAATCGGGTTGTCTATCGCCTGCCTACCACCCCGGCGCAAAGTTCAACCCGAACGTTCCGAAGTTTACGTCCGCCCGCTGGAATGGAAACGCGTAATAAGGCTCAAGCACCATGGCTCCGAACAAATTCACACGCAGGGAAACCCCTGCACTCATTGCCGGAATGCGTTCGTAGATGTTGACCGGTGGCTGTGTAGGATCCGGTTGGATCGTCTCCACCAGCCGGGGCGTACTACGGAAAGCTACTTGAGAATCACTGTTCCACGCCAGGCCGGCGTCAAAGAACACATTCAGGTCGGAGAACAATACATTTGACCGTAACACAGCCAGTCTCTCCGGCCCCGTAAAAGGAAGACGTACCTCGAAGTTGAAGACGGCGATCCGTGTTCCCATAAGGCTGTTCATATTGAACATATCGTTATAGCTGTTCCTCAATGAGGCACTCTCGTATCCGCGTATCAAGTGTGGATATCCCAAAAACAAGGGATAGAGCGCATTTTCATGCTTCCCCGCCCGCATATAGGTATAAGCCCTGGCAGCGATGGTGACCGGTTGATAACGGTTGTATTTGCGAAGGTCAAACGTATAGGCCGTAAAGTTGTAATCACCGAAATATTGTTCCGCCCCTATCCGGTAACGGAATCCCTGCAACGGAGCGGCTATGCCGAACACGGCATTGTCCCCTACAAAGGATGTGTTCACCTGTTGGATGGTAAACGCATTGAAGTTTCCGCCGAATAACTGCCCCGCTTCATCATTAGAGATGCGGTCCCTGCCTCCGTAGCCATAATAATAACTCTGCCACCAACGATCCACCCGATAACTGTATCGGGCGATGGCACCCCCTACTTCTAACCGGTGATGCCGCGAAAACGGATATGCGCCGAAAGCTTCCGCCTGTTGCTGGAAGGTACGGATAATGTAAGTATCCAGCATCAATTCCGGTCCGTTTCCAACATCCCGCTCACTGTAGAGCGAATATCCCGACATAAAGGGAATATGCGAAATGGCCCCGCCCCAGTTGATCCGGCTTCTCTGGTTGATGTATGCCACCTGCCCGCCGAAGTCGTAAATCTCACCGTTAATATTCAATGCAGCGAAAATCTGGTTATGCCCAAGGATATCAGAAAACATTCCCTGGATACCACTTGCGATTCCGGCTCCGTAGCGGCTTCCTACGGCGAGCCCCATCCCACTGTTGGCCAGATAGTCGAGTTTAAAGTTCGGCCGGTAAGGCGCGGTATCGATGCGGTTATCGCTGATGCGCTGGAACAGGTTGAAATTACTGAGATTGGCGTTTACCACATCCACGCCCAGGTTGTCCGGCGGCGGCAGCATGGCGGCATCAAAATTGACCACATAAGGGTCAACCTCTACCGGTTCAAACTCTGAGACCTTGGCATTGTAAACGCTATATTCGTTGCGGCGATAATAGGAATACACCACGTCATCCTTCGCCGACAGGCTCAGCGCCGGCGAATATTCCGTAATGCCACTGATTCCGGTAAAGTATGATGTCATGCGCTCCACCTTTTTGCTGGCCAGCGTATAACGGTACATGTTCCTGAAACCGTCGCTATTGGAAAGGAAATAGATCTGACTGTCGTCCGCTGAAAATTGCGGATTCAGGTTATTCGCGCCTTGGAATACATTGATGTTTTCGATTTCACCGCTTGCTACATCAAGTACAGCGATATTCATGGGAATGTCGACGCTTCTGGAATCCGATTGCAGTGCCACGCGGTCCGTACTGAAGACAATCTTGGTACCGTCATGCGAAAAGCTCGGCTGATAATCTGAATACACATCATCAGTGAGCCGTCTCAGCTGTTTGGAGGTCAGGTTATACAAATAAATGTCGCTGTGTCCATTTTCAAGTCCGGAAAACACCACCGATTCTCCGTCCGGCGCCCAGGCGATGTTGGCGAACTCAACAATGTCTCCCATCTCCTCCAGTAACAATGTTTTGCCGTTGGAAACGTCAACGATCATCAACTTGCTTTTACCCCGGCTGAACACGCTGAACGCAAATTTCCGGCTGTCGGGAGAGAAAGCACCTGCCGATTCCAGGTAGCTGAACTCGTCAATGTCTGTATTGGTCAGTCTGCTGGACAGCTTCCGGATCACCTCGCCGGTTTTTGCATCGGCCAGGAACAGATCGATACTGAACAGATCCCTTTCCGATAGGAAAGCGACAAATTGCCCATCGGGTGAAATTGCCGGAGAAACATTCAGCCTGCCTGAATTCTTACTATTGATGATGGAACGTCCCACGGGTGCCGTGGACGTATCTACGGGAAGATTGCGGTATGCATTCTCCATACTGTTCCTCCAAAGGTTGGACAACGTCTGAGCATCATAGCCAAATACTCTCCGGATTGCCATCTCATAGCCATACATGGCCGTAGCCTTAAACAGCGGCATAATTACCGTGTCTCCATAGGTGGAACCTATGTAAGACCAGAAAGCCTGTCCGAACCGATAAGGGAAATAACGGTTCTGGTTTTCGGTCATCGCCCGCAAGGACGGAATATCATTATTGAGGTACGCATCCCGCATCCACATCGCCGTAAACGCATCCTTTTTCCCGATGGAAAAATATTCTGCCATACCCTCAACCATCCAAAGCGGGATATTGCCTATATTTTCAAGGCGGGTGGAATCCCCTCCTTCCATGAGCACCCTATACTGAAAGGCGTGCACCAATTCATGCCCCAGTACGTGGCGGGTCTGGTGGTTGATCTGCATCACCGGCATCACGACCCGCGTCTTAAACGCCTCGGTAACCCCTCCCGTCCCAACGCCGATCTCTCCCTGGATCGTAGTCGTCTGCTGGAATTCGGGGTGATTGCTGTACAAGATAATCGGGTTCTTCCGCAGAAATGTATCCCTGAATACCTGCTGATGCAGCTCATACCACACCTCGCTCTCTTTGGCGAGCCACCGCACCATCGAGTCGTTTTCGAGGTAATAATGCAGATTAAAATGTGGCGTCTCATACACCTTGAAATTCAGCGATTTGTATCGCATTTTATTCTGTCCGAAATATTGGGCTTGCACGGTAATGGCAGTCGAGCTAAATATCATCGTACAAACGACATTTAGGAAGACAAGCCTAATGAATCGATTAAGGTACGTCATGAAAAATGGGTGTATGGTGCTGTGTTTATATTAGAACGAATATCGGTGAAAAAGTTTAATTATCTGCAATATTATTTAATTTGGGGTAACGGATACGGATACGGTTGCGGTTATTCTCCGGCACATCCTGCTGTCCAAGCTGATTGGGTCTGGCTTCTTCCGGATCAGTCACCGCCGGCTGCCCTTCCAGTTGACGTTTGAGCTCTTCAATATTTATCGCAGTGTCCAATGCCGGCGAATCCGGCATACGGAGCGGCAAAATGCTGTCCGCCAGAATGCTGTCGGGCCGTACAATGCGCGGGCTCGGACAATTGTATTTCCGTTTAATTTCTACACCCGGCTCGGGGAATGGCCCATATTCGTAGCCAAGAACGTCATCCTGGTAAACTTTTTCCATGAACAGACCAAAAACAGGTAGCGCCGTCCGCGATCCCTCACCCGTCTGGGAATTCTTAAAATGGATGCTCCGTTCATCACATCCGACCCAGACCCCGGTTACCAGGTCTTTTGTCAACCCCATATACCACCCGTCCACGTAATCTGATGAGGTACCCGTCTTCCCTCCGATCTGATTGTTATTCCGCCACAGATCCCATTCCCAAAGCCCCTGAGAAGTTCCCTCCGGCTCTTCCATGGTCCCACGCAACATATAACTCATCAGCCAGGCTATCTCTTCACTTATCACCTGCTTCTCCGTGGTTTTAAACTCCGCTATCGTTTCCCCGTTATAGTTTACGATCTTGGAAACAAGAATCGGTTCCACACGTTTCCCCTTGTTCATGAATGTACCGTATGCATTGACCATTTCGAACACACTGACGTCGTTGGATCCCAAACTGACCGATGGAACAGATGCCAATGGGCTGGTAATCCCGCAGCGCTGGGCAGCGTCCACAACCTTGTCCCATCCCACTTCTTCGGTAATCTGGGCAGTGATTGAATTCACGGACCTTCCGAGCGCCCACCTAAGGGACATCTCCCGGCCACTGAAAACCCAGTCCGCGTTTTTCGGTTCCCAAACCTTCTCTTCGCCGTTTTCGGTGTAAGTAATCCGGACAAACCGATCGACGTACCTGTCACACGGTGATTTGCCCGCTTCCAGTGCGGCAAGATAGGCAAACGGCTTAAAAGTGGATCCTGCTTGCCGCTTAGCCTGAAATACGTGATCATACTGGTAATAACGATGGTTGATCCCGCCTACCCAGGCTTTGATCTCTCCATTACGGGGATCCATTGTCATCAGTCCCGCATTGAGCATCATCGCATAATGCGCCAACGAATCCATAGTCGAGTACTCCACTTCCTTCATCCCATCCCAGGTGAACACTTCCATGGTCTTAGGCAAATTCAAATAGTAAAAAATGCTATCTTTATTTCCTTCGTATCGCTCTTCCAGTTGACGGTAATAGGTTGTGCGCGAAGCCAGATTCTCGAGGAATCCTTCAATTATGTTCCCTCGGGAATCCCGCCAGGGAATATCCCCTTGCCAAGCGCTCTCCAACCGTTTCTGAAGGGGTTTCATCTGCTCGGCCACTGCTTCCTCGGCATGACGCTGCATCCGGGAATTGATAGTTGTATAAATCTTCAACCCGTCTACGTAGATATCGTAGCCGTTCTCTTCACACCAAGCCGACAGCCACCGCTCCACCGCTGCACGTAAATAAGATTCTCCGCTCTTGAGTTCTTCGACCTCACCCGGATGCAGTCCCAATTCTGCATTTTTCGCCCGGGTATATTCCGCCTCCGAAATAAATCCGGCTTTGTGCATCTGTCCCAGCACGATGTTGCGGCGCTCCAGCGACCGCTCGGGGTTGCGTATCGGGTTATAAAGGGTTGTACCCTTCAGCATGCCGACAAGCACCGCGGCCTCTGCGGTGGTAAGTTTGCTAGGATACTTATCAAAATACCGCCTGGCCACGGTTTTGATGCCGTAAGCATTGTTGCTGAACGAAACCGTATTGAGGTACATGGTGATGATGTCCTCCTTGCCGTAGTTATGTTCCAGTTTATATGCGGTAATCCACTCCTTGAATTTGATTACAAGAATGCGGACACCGGGTATTTGGCCCAACAGTCCTACGGAATGATTATAGCGCGTGCGGTATAGATTCTTAGCGAGCTGTTGGGTAATCGTACTGCCGCCACGGGTGTCGCCCTGGGCCGTTGACAACAGGCTTGAAAATATAGCCAGGAAATCCACGCCATGATGCCTGAAAAAACGGATGTCCTCGGTCGCTACCAATGCATTTATGACGTTCGGAGAAATACTGTCATAAGGCACCGGTGAACGGTCTTCTTTAAAATAGCGGCCGATCAATATGCTGTCTGCGGTGTATACTTCTGACGCCACGCTCTGGATGGGCTGGCTGATGTCTTTCGCAGTAGGTGAGTACCCGAAAAGCCAGAGGAAATTGACTTCAACCATGCACACCACCATGATAACCGAATAAATAATAATAACTGCATAGCGTATGTAACGATTCCCTATCTCCTTAAACATCCGGTAAAGATGATGAAATGTTTTGATATTGCATACGGATGATCAACGGTTCACGCTACATTTTGTGTGGCCGTCAGGAAATAAAATCTTATTTTGCAAACGTATAACCAAATTAGATCATACCCTAAATATGGAAAATCCCATTGAAAAATTCGCCGTCACCTCAGGTAAATCCTTCAGTCTGAAGGACTATCCAACCAATGATACAGGGTCTTTGGAAAAAGAAGCCGCCAAAGACGATCTGGCTGATTTCCAAGCCCAGCTCAGGGAACTTCAGGAGCGGCTCTACGCTGAAGATTCTCAAAGTTTGCTGATCGTCTTTCAAGCAATGGATGCAGCGGGAAAAGATGGAGCGATCGAGCACGTGATGAGCGGTGTCAACCCACAAGGCTGTCAGGTGTTTAGTTTTAAGCAACCTACCAGTAATGATTATGAGCATGATTTTCTTTGGCGGCACTATAAAGCGCTTCCCGAAAGGGGTCGAATCGGCATCCATAATCGCTCGCATTATGAATATGTGCTGGTATGTAAGGTTCACCCTGAATACAACCTGGCGGAACGGATACCGGGTTACCGCAGTATCGAAGATATTGACGCACGGTTCTGGGCAGACCGATACGAAAGCATACGGCAATTTGAGGCACATCTCCACCGCAATGGCACAAAGGTCATCAAGTTTTTCCTGCACGTATCCAAGGACGAACAAAGAGAACGCTTCCTGGACCGCATTGAAGACAGCCACAAAAACTGGAAATTTTCATCGGGAGACATCGATGAACGGGCACATTGGGACCAATATATGAGCGCTTATGAAGAAGCTATTGCTGCAACTGCGACCGAAGCGGCCCCTTGGTATATCATACCGGCTGACAAGAAATGGTTTGCGCGGTACGCTGTGGGCAAGATCATTGTCAACACGTTGACCGCAATGAATCCAGAGATTCCACAGCTTCCCGACGGCCAGCTTAAGAAACTTTCCATTTATAGGGACCTTCTCCTCAACGAAGAAAAACAGTCACCGTGAACAAGCACGCGTTCAGAAGTGTTTCTCGTTCTTACTGATGATTTTCTTGTCCCACACGACATCCTTCTGTTGGGGTTCACTGCGTATCGGACAATTTTTCATCCGGCAATAATGGCAGCAGGCAGGCAGACAGGGATCCGCGTGAACAAACAATTCGGTATCGGCATGCAGGTGCCGGTTGACCAATGCATCCACCGCTGACACCTCGTCGTGCACTTGATTCAGGTCATAATAGTTTGGCAAAGTAATATGACAGTCAACATGCAGCTCATGTCCATACCGTTGCACACGAAGGTTGTGCACGTCTATCCACGCGTCCCCGCGGTTTTTCTGAAGGATGGCCGCAATCTGCTCCACCAGCTTCACGTCCGATTCATCCATCAGTCCCCCAATGGACTTACGCAACAGTTTATAACCGCTCCATAAAATGTACAAACCGAGTCCCATGGATAAGGCGATATCAATCCAGGCCAGTCCCGTCAGGTACATAACAGATAAGCCAATCAGCAAACCGGCGGTACTATAAGCATCAGTCTGGAGATGTTTGCCGTCGGCCTGCAATGTAAGTGAGTTCAGCAACCTGCTTTGTCTCACCATATAAGTACCTAATACATAATTTACTACTCCCGTAAAAGCGACCAATCCTATACCTTCCAGGAGGTTACCCACCTCTTCAGGGAAGAAGATGTTGTAACAGGCCTTCCCCAGAATCAATACTCCTGCGATGAAAATTAATCCACCTTCAAGAAAAACCGAGAAAAATTCAACTTTTCCATGACCATAAGGGTGGTTCTGGTCCTTAGGCCTTGCTGCCAGATGGATGCTGTAAAACGCAAATCCGGAGGCTACAACGTTCACGATGCTCTCCATAGCATCGGTCAGGATAGCGTTTGAGTTGGTTAGCAGGAAAGCCCCGAACTTTAAAAGCATCAGTAAAATGCCGGTCACCAGGGCAAACCGAATAATGTTTTTCTGTTTATTCAAAACCGAACCTTCAAATCGTCCGGCAAAGATAAGCAATCTCCCCGAAAGGCCTGCGGCCCCTGGCTGGGAACCGGCTTCAGCACCGGGTGCTGCATACCCCTGAGCCACAAAATAAATCCAAGACAAAATTGTTTGTGGAATACACAATTTTGCATAAGTTTGCCCACCATGAGTTCACCATCTATTCTTTCAGACCGGATCAATAACCTGTCAGAATCAGCTACGTTAAAAATGACCAAATTGGGTCGTGAATTGGCCGCAAAAGGAATCAATGTGATCAGCCTGAGCGTGGGCGAACCCGATTTCAACACTCCGGATCACGTGAAGGAAGCAGCCAAACAGGCGCTCGACGAAAACTACACGCGGTACTCTCCGGTACCTGGCTATCCTGAATTGAGGAAAGCCATCGTAAATAAACTGAAGAACGAAAACGGGCTGGATTACGATGTTTCCCAGATCGTAGTTTCCACCGGAGCTAAGCAGTCACTTTCAAACGCGATCCTTACGTTGATCAACCCCGGCGATGAAGTGATCATCCCAACCCCGTACTGGGTTTCTTACTCTGAGATGGTGACACTCGCCGAAGGGAAGTCCGTATTCATCAATGCTACGATTGACAGCGATTTCAAAATTACGCCGGAAGAGCTTGAAGCGGCCATTACGCCCAGGACAAAGTTATTTATGTTTTCCTCGCCCTGCAACCCAACGGGAAGCGTATATACCAAGGCTGAACTGGAAGGTCTGGTCCGTGTGTTCGAAAAATATCCGGACATCTACATTATTTCGGATGAAATCTACGAACATATCAACTTCATAGGAAAACACGAGTCCATTGCCCAGTTTGAGCAAATCAAAGACCGTGTCATCCTGATCAACGGTTTCTCCAAGGCTTTTGCCATGACCGGTTGGCGCCTGGGTTATCTGGCCGCCAGTAGAGAAATTGCCGCAGCTAATGACAAACTCCAGGGACAAACAACGTCAGGGACATGTTCCATCGCCCAACGCGCAGGTATCGCCGCCCTGGAACAGGGCTTGGATACGGTAATGGAAATGAAAAATGCATTCGCGCGGCGGAGGGAGCTGGTATATAACCTGCTTAAAGAGATTCCCGGCGTTAAAACCAACTTGCCCCTGGGTGCTTTTTACTTCTTCCCCGACATCAGCTCATTCTTTGGCAAAAAGGATCCTCAGGGCAATTTGATCAAAGATTCCGCTGATCTTGCACTCTACCTGCTGAATGAGGCACATATCGCCACGGTAGGTGGAGACTCGTTCGGAAACAACAACTATATACGACTTTCTTATGCAGCGTCTGACGAAAACCTGAAGGAAGCATTGCGGCGTATGAAAGAAGCGTTGGCAAAGCTGGCCTAGTTATTTGCTCCTGATAGCTTCCACCGGATCCAACCGGGCAGCCATTGCTGCCGGTACGATGCCCGCGATCAGGCCGATCATTGTGGACAGGATGACGGTGAGCATCACCATGCCCATATTCACAACGATGGCAAGGTCGAACACCAGCTTTACAACCACTGTTAGGAGATAAACGACAGACAATCCCATCAATCCGCCGATGAGGCACAGCGCGATCGCCTCAATCAGGAACTGGGAAAGGATAAAATAGTTCTTTGCTCCGAGCGATTTCTGAATGCCGATGATATGGGTACGTTCCTTCACGGACACAAACATGATGTTCGCGATCCCGAAACCGCCCACCAGAATCGAAAAAATACCGATAAATCCGCCAGCAGTGTTGATGACCTGAAACATGGAGTCCAGTTGCGCGGTGATGATGGTCGTTTTGTTAAGAGAAAAATCGTCCTCCTGCTGGGGACTTAATCTATGTATAGAACGCATAACACCGCGCAGTTCGCTTTCAGTTTCGTCTAACGAAACGGTCGGACTCGCACTGACCATGATAGCCGGACTATAACTCCGGATATTGACCACGTTACGCGCAAAGTTCAACGGTATCATGATAACGTTATCCATGGAAACATCGAAAATCATTCCTTCGCCCTCTTTCTTGAACACGCCAATTACGGTTACCTTCCGGCCCAAAACGGAAATCGATTTACCCGTCGGGTCGGTATTGGGGAAAAGTCCCTCAGCCACCGTTGCCCCGATGACCGCGACATTCGTACCGCGGTTTGATTCGGATTCGGTGAAATACCGCCCATTGACAATTTCCAGCTCACGGATATCGTACAGTTCATGTGAAGCGGCCGTAACGGTTAAGCCTGAAACATTGTTGTTAAGGTACTGCGCCGTACGGTTTCCGATGTCTATGGAAAAGGAAATCGCTTCAGCCGTGGTCATCCGTTCCTTCAGGGCCTGGTAATCGCGGATATCCGGTTCAGGCCGGTTCACATATTTCCACCATGGAAAGTCGGGGCCGCCGTCCCACGGCCATTTCATCACGTAGATTGTTTTGCTTCCCAGTTTTTCGACACTGCTCTCCAGATTGGCGCGTAATGTATCTACTGCAGAGAAGACCCCGATAATGATGAGGATGCCGATGGTTACGCCCAATAGAGAGAGCAGCGTGCGCGTACGGTTCTCGCGGAGAGCCGAAAAAGCAAATCCGAAACTTTCTCCGATTAATTTCAGGAACAAGATCATACGCCGTTAAGACAGACAAAAGCCGATTTAGTTACAAGTCCGGACAAACTATTTCCAAAGATAACAAAGCACTTTACACATCCAACGTAATACCGAAAAAATTCGTAACTTTGCGCGCTAATTACATAATTGGGCATATATTTTGCACCGCTGTATCTAAAATTTCACGTCAACATGAAGCTATCACAATTCAAGTTCAATTTACCGGAATCTTTGATTGCATACGAGCCAAGCGAAAACCGGGATGAATCCCGATTGATGGTACTCGACCGGAAAACCGGAAAAATCGAACACAGGATATTCAGGGACATTTTGGATTATTTTGACGATAAGGACGTCATGATCCTGAACAATACTAAGGTATTTCCCGCCCGGATGTATGGGAACAAAGAAAAGACCGGGGCGACCATTGAAGTATTTCTGTTGCGGGAGCTGAACAAGGAATTAAGACTGTGGGACGTGTTGGTCGACCCCGCACGTAAAATACGGGTCGGCAACAAACTGTATTTCGGCGAGGACGATCTTTTGGTTGCTGAAGTAGTCGATAACACGACGTCACGCGGCCGTACCATCCGGTTTCTGTTTGATGGTACCGACGAGGAATTCCGCCGCAACATAGAGATATTGGGTGAAACACCTCTCCCGAAATACATAAAACGTAGAGCTACACCGGAAGACAAGTTCCGTTATCAAACGATTTTCGCCAAGCATGAAGGCGCCGTTGCAGCCCCTACCGCGGGACTCCATTTCAGCCGGGAACTGATGAAACGGCTCGAGCTCAAGGGTGTGGAATTTGCGGAAATCACACTCCACGTAGGTCTGGGCACATTCCGGCCCGTGGAAGTTGAAGACCTAACCAAACACAAGATGGATTCCGAACAGTTCATCATACCCGAAGAATCAGCAAAACTGGTCAACCATGCAATCGATGCAAAAAAGAGAGTGTGCGCCGTAGGTACGACTTCCATGCGCGCCATCGAATCATCGGTGTCGGCTGACAAGCACCTGAAACCTGCCAACGACTGGACGAGCAAATTCATTTATCCGCCGTACGACTTCAGTATCGCAAACAGCATGATTACCAACTTCCATACGCCGGAGTCTACACTTCTGGTGATGATCGCTGCATTCGGCGGATACGAAAACGTCATGAATGCCTATGAGATCGCTGTTAAAGAAAAATACCGGTTTTATAGCTACGGGGACGCCATGCTGATCATCTAAGCGGTCCATGCAACGGAATTACGTCATCATTGTCGCCGGCGGAGCTGGCACACGTATCGGGGGCGACGTACCGAAACAATTTCTGCCGTTGAACGGCATGCCGGTGATGATGCACGCGATCCATGCGTTTGCTGCCAGCAAGAGCTCGCCGCATGTTGTTGTGGTCATCCATCCCGCTATGCGGCCTTTATGGTCATCACTATGCAACCAGCATCAGTTTTCGGTCACCCATACGATTGCAGATGCAGGGCGGACTAGGTTCCAAAGCGTCAAGAGTGGAATAGACTCCATTAAACACATTGAACCAGATTTACAGCAAAGCCTGATTGCGGTCCATGACGCTGCGCGCCCCTTGGTTACACCTTCGTTGATCGATTGCGCTTACGAGATGGCGGCTCGTACCGGGGCTGCGGCACTGGCGACCCCCAGCACAAACACGGTCCGCATACGCAGCCGCTATAATTTAAAAAACAACACTTATCCGAGGGAGCTCGTATACCTGATGCAAACGCCGCAGATCTTCAATGGCGCCATCCTGTGCGAGGCTTATGAGCAACCGGAGGATGAAACGTTCACTGACGATGCTTCCGTGGTCGAGAAAAAAGGGTACCCCATCACCTTGGTGAACGGGGATACCCGTAATCTGAAAATCACGTTCCCCGAAGATTTGCGCATCGCTGAACTGCTGCTCCGGCAGCCAGTCTAGGCAGCACCCCGGATGACGCGCAGTAGAATGGCGATAATCGCGATCACTAACAGCACGTGGATAATACCTCCGGTGTAATACCCACCAAAAAAGCTGATTGCCCAGATAATCACCAGAATGACGGCGATGATATACAACAAATTTCCCATAACAATTGAGGTTAAATGATTAACTGTTTCCTATAGACAACAGGAAGAATGGGAAAAGGTTTTGGAAACCTCAACGGGACATTGTGGCCGCTGCCAATCCATCCAGCACCAATCCATCATAGGCCAGCTCCATACCTTCCGGCAGCTCTACCTGAACCGCCTTATGCCTTCCAAGCCGGTGACTGATGTGGGTAAAATAGGTTTTTTCGGCATTGACGCGCCTGGCAAAAGCTATCGCTTCATCAAGCGTAAAGTGAGAAATGTGGGGATCGCGCTGTAGCGCGTTAACAACCAGTATCTTTGTGCCGGCTATCTTTTCCATTTCAGCATCCACTACGGTTTTCGCATCGGTGATATACGTGAACTCCCCTATCCGGAACCCCATCACCGGCATTCTATAATGCATCACTTCTACCGGTATCACCTCCACACCGAACAAGGGAAACGGGGCGGAAGTAATTTCGTGCAAATTCAATTCCGGCACCCCTGGATACTTTTTCGCCGAAAAAGCGTAGTAAAATTCTCTTCTCAACGCTTCATGTACTTCGCCCGTACCGTAAATATCGATGGCGCTCCCCTGCTGGCGGTTGAACGCCCGCACATCATCCAGACCGGCGATGTGATCCTTATGCGAGTGAGTAAACAGTATGGCATCCAAATGGGTAACCCGTTCGCGCAGCATCTGATACCGGAAATCCGGTCCCGTGTCAATCACAATATGCCTGCCATTCACGTCAATCAATATCGAAGACCGCAGGCGGTTGTCGCTTGGGTCCATAGATGTACACACCTCGCAATTACATGCAATTACCGGGATTCCCTGTGACGTACCTGTTCCTAAAAACGTTACGGTCAAATCGTTAGCTTCGTTTGTTTGATACTACGTAAAAACTGTTTCTGCTTTTCACTCAGCGCACTGCTGTCCGTTTGCATGTCCTGCAAGATGTTAACCAACGATCCTATTTTAACTTCCAGGTTGGAAAAGCGGTTCACCACAACAACTTTGCTGTTTTGCAACATGCAGGCACCGGTCTTGAAATTACCTTTTTCATACCGTATCCTGTATCCCAGATCCTTTAACAGGGATTCCAGTTTGTCCAAACTATGTTGCGTATTCGGAAGCAATGGATGTTCTGTTTTGGACAGCCAAAATACAATAGATCTGATGAATTCGCAAAAGTGTTTTATCCACAGCCAACTGCGGTTCCACATTCTCAAATTACCCGTTCAATCTGATAGCTGTTGCGTTCGGGGCTGCTGCGGGAGACTAACTCAGCAACAAAGCCGGTTAGAAACAACTGTGTCCCGATAACGATGGCGATTAACGCAAAGAAGAACAATGGCTGGTCCGTTACATTGCGATACGGACTTTGATTAGCAATACTGATCAGCTTTTCCGCAATAAGCCAAACAGCGATGATGAATCCGGCGGTAAAGCTCAGCACTCCCATAGTTCCAAAAAAGTGCATGGGGCGTTTTCCGAATTTCCCAACAAAGAAAATAGAAAGCAAGTCCAGAAAGCCCTTGACAAAGCGGCCCGGTCCAAACTTCGTTTTGCCGTATTTACGTGGATAATGCTGGACCACCTGCTCTCCGATGCGCTTAAAACCTGCCCATTTCGCAATTACCGGGATATACCGGTGCATTTCACCATAAACCTCTATACTCTTAATAACTTCCTTTCGGTAAGCCTTTAATCCACAGTTGAAGTCATGCAGGTTATGGATTCCGGACATGCTCCGTGTAACGGAATTAAACAGTTTAGTTGGAACAGTCTTGCTGGGGGGATCGTGGCGGAGTTTTTTCCAGCCTGACACCAGATCAAAACCCTCCTCCGTAATCTTGGCATATAACGCTGGGATTTCATCCGGACTGTCCTGAAGATCGGCGTCCATGGTGATGACCACGTTCCCCTGTGCCGCCGCAAACCCCACGTTAAGCGCCGCTGATTTGCCGTAGTTCCGTCTGAACTTAACACCGACAATCTTCGGATTTTTCGCCTTCAGTCCCTCAATGACCATCCAGGATTCATCGGTGCTGCCGTCATCGACCAAAATAAGTTCATAACTGAACCGGTGATCATCCATCACCCGTTTGATCCACGCAGCGAGTTCGGGCAGCGATTCAACTTCATTGTATAGGGGAACAACAACGGAAATATCCATTCGGTATTTTATTCTTCTTCAACTGGTGCAAATACAGGCGGTGTCCGTTTAAATATGGCCGCGAAGATAAGGGCACCGACAAAATAGAAGATCACTGCAATAGCTAATCCCTGCACCAGGTCCACAATACTGGGATTTACCTGTTTTTCAATGTTCTTTTCTGCCTCCTCGATAATCTTGTCGATCTGCTCCTGATCGGAAGTCATTGCTTCCGCCATCCTTGTGGTGGCATTGAGGGAGATGTCACGGATCGTATCTGCATAAGTAGGTTCGATCCACTTGCCAAATGCCGTGGTAAACAAGGTGACGATTAACACCTGGACAAAAAACATCAGGAAAATCAGTCCGAGCGCTTCCCGGAATGACCAATAGCCGCCTATTTTTTTCCTTAAATCCAACGTGAAATAAACAGCCAGACCGATACCGATGGCCAGCTGTATGATGCCGTACGCAAAGTTCCCCATCAATGTGGGCTGCGCATAGTACACGAGCAAAAAGATGATGATGTTGATAATGGCCCATATCAATGCGTTGGTAATCGCAATGCGCCTGGCGTTTGGCTTTTCTTCAGTGGTTAGTTCTGCCGTCATGGTTATTGGTTTTTAGTTAATGATTGTAGGCAACTAATAAGCTGTATACGGCTGTGTCGAATGCAGGATTCGGGCTTGACCGCGTAAACTCCGCCATATCTGCTTCTGTAGGCTTTTGTTCGTAAAAGAATCCCATTACAGGATAAAACAACTCTGCTATTTCCTGGTTTTCCGGAATATTGGAAGCGACCTTACCGATCTCACTGTATGCGCTTTCGACAAGCAACTGGTTAGCAATCACCGGTTCATAAATACGATGCTCATCCTGGAACTCGTCTTCATCCACAAGCAGAAACTCCTTGAGATAATCGGAAAGCTGTGGTTCGATACTCTCATCGGCACATTCGCGCAGATAGAGCAATACGTTGAGCAGCTCTGTCCCCCGGTCAATGGTCTGATCTTCTATAGCCTCCCATTCATCTGACTCAAGGTAATCGTCCTCCAGTTTCTCCGCGTCGGCCGCAAAGAAGTTTATCAGCAACAAATCAAAAGCAACTTCCCGCATTTCTTCGAACCCATGAAAATCGTCAAATACAGCATCTAAACGCACCACCTTTTCAAGAAAGGGGTGATCCTGATCAAACACTTCCACTAGTTGCGGCACTAAGTCTGTGTCGGAAAGGGAGGATAGCTGGCCGTAGGCTTGCAGGCAAGCCTGTAAGGCCCTGTTTACATATTGATCCATGAGCTATTGCGTTTTAATGATTTGATGTTTATTCAGGGCCAGGGTGACCCGCCCTTTCAACTCCTTATTCATTAACGGGCTATTGCTGCACTTGGAATGATTGGTTTCCCTGTCGAAACGCCACACCTGTTCCGTGTCAAATAAAATAAAATTAGCAGGCGCCCCCTCTGTAAATTCCGGTAATGGCAGCCCCAGTACCGAGCGGGGACCAATTGCCAGCTTGTTAATCAACAACTCGATCTTCAGACCTGCAGAAAGTACAAGTGGCAGCACAGTCTGCAGTCCAATAATGCCATCTGCCGCGATTTGGTACTCAACCTGCTTGAATTCAATCTCATGCGGGGTATGCTGGGAAACGATGGCGTCGATAGTACCGTCTTTGAGTCCTTTCAATAACGCTTTTACGTCGGTCCTGGTGCGCAGGGGTGGACTCATTTTATAGTTACTATCAAAACCTGAGACAAGATCATCTGTCATTACAAGGTGATGTGCAGCTACATCACATGTCACCTTAATGCCTTTGGCCTTCGCCTTACGGATAAGCTCCACGCTTTCCGCGGTGCTGATTGTGGTAAAATGGAGCGGCGCATCGTTATATTCGGCAAGATACAGGTCCCGCGCCACCATGAGCGCCTCGGCCAGATTGGGATTACCTTTCATCCCGAGGTAAGTACTGGTCACGCCTTCATTCATCTTGCCACCGCCCGCAACCGATGCATCTTCCGCAAAAGACAGCACCACGCCATCAAACCCCTTGGAATACAGCAACGCCCGGCTCATCAGTCCGGCTTGTTGCACCGGATGGTTTCCATCGCTGAACGCCACTGCACCGGCCAGTTTCATATCATATAACTCAGCGAGTTCGGCTCCCTCACGTTTTTTGCTGATTGCCCCAATAGGGTAAACATCGACCGGCAGTGCCTTGGCCCGGTTGACGATCAAAGCAACTTCCGACCGGCTATGAACGGGCGGAGCCGTATTTGGATGTACGGCCACGCCGGTGAAACCGCCCGCTATTGCAGCCGCGCAGCCCGAAATCAGATCTTCTTTGGTCTCCAGGCCAGGTTCCCCGAAATTAACGTTAAGATCAAAAAAGCCCGGAGCAAGGTATTGGCCTTTGGCGTCAAAGCGGTCGAACCGGTCATCCGGATCAATCCGCGATGCTATCCTGGTAATTTTCCCGTTTTCCACCAGTACATCCACCTCCTGATCATAAAAGGGGTGGTTGGGAAAAACTACTTTGGCAGACGTGATTAAAAGGTTATTCATGTACAAAAAACGAAAAAGGCATTGAAAAGACCGGAAAACAAAAGTACAAAATCAACAATAATGCAGACTATTTATTTTGAATTTCCCCACTCATATCCGATTACAGGCAGGCCGGCCAGAGCCAACACACGGTCCACTACAGTGGCCGCCAACTCCCCGAAATCAGCCGGCCGGCTATAAAATGACGGGCTGGCCGGACATAGGATACCTCCTGCCTCGGTGATCAGCTGCATGTTCCGAAGGTGAATCAGACTCAATGGTGTTTCCCGCGGTACCAATATCAGCTTCCTACGCTCTTTCAATATTACATCAGCTGCGCGGGTGACCAGGTCTGAAGAAACTCCATTAGCGATTCTGGCCAGGGTTCCCATAGAACAAGGGCATACCACCATCGTATCGAACCTGGCTGATCCAGACGCAAATGGGGCATAGAAATCGCCTTTCTCATAAAAGGTAAACGGATAATTAGCAAAGTCCTCGTTCTGCAATTCGAAACGCCATACATCCCTGGCGTTATCCGACATCACTACCCCGACACTTTCGACCTCTGCCTGCAACGCACGCAACCGATCGAGCAACACTTTTGCGTAGATGGCGCCGCTGGCACCTGTAACAGCTACCACGATTTTCCTTGCCATAACTTTTAAATATTCGCCAAAGCTATAAAAAAATTAGCCCAAGGGAACAAAAACCTTGGGCTTTATGCAAGATCAACACCAAACCGGACCTTTACCGCGACCGGATTTCCTTACGCATGAATGACACATAGGACAGCGCGAAGCATATCACTGTCGCGGCAATCAGACCCGTCAGCTGAGGCCAGACGATCAACAGACTCTGCCCTAACGGCAATGGACTGGGTATGGCCCCGTAAGCCTGCTCCATGGTAAGCGGTCCAAGGCTCCGCACTGAAGGCATCAGCAACGTGGTAGTGGCATCCGTATACAGTTGGCTCGGCACTATCCGCATAAGGTTCATGATGAATTGCTGATATCCCATCAGCTGTTGCGGAGAAGCTGCGTCGGAAGGAAGCAACGCGCGTGCAATCAGATTCACAATGATCTGATAAAACACAGTAAAAAACAGCCAAATAGCGATAGCGGTCAAAGCCGAAGTCGCAGCCTGCCTGAAACGGATAGATAACAGAACCGAAAGATTCAGCCAAAATGCTACATACAGAACACTCAGCAATAAAAAGCAGATGACCCGCAGAAATTCCTCCGCCGTAGGCGGGATACCGATGATCACCATCCCGAATCCCATCACCAGAAATCCCAAAGAAAAAAACAGGACGCCAATTACAATCAACGCACCGGTGAATTTAGCATTGATAAGGTAGTCACGGTGAATTGGCTGCGCCATCACCCGGCTTAATGTGCCGGCATTCTGTTCGGAATTGATGGCATCAAACCCAAGGCCAATACCGAGCAGCGGTCCAAGAAATCCGATAAAGACGTGGAAAGGCGGCAGCGATCCATCCGATAAAGTGAATAACTTCAAAAAGAAAAAGGGGTCAGAATCATCACCGGCTTTTGCGGTTTCCGCGGTCAGGCTGGTGATCGACGTATACAAGGAGCCGAAACAAGTCAGCACGATCAGGGCCAATAGCACATTAAATCGCCAGCTGCGCACGTGATCGGTTATTTCTTTTTGGACGATGACCCAGAAAGGATGAACCGTCGCATCCAGCTGCTTTTCCTGCGCCCTGGCCCGGTACTGCACAGCGGCTCCGGTCAACTTAACCACCCAAGGCTGCGCTTTAAGCTGACGTATGGTACTATGCAGTTTTTCCATATGGCTCTCCTCCTTCAAAATAACGACTATAGATATCATCCAATCCGTATTCCTTGACCGTTAAATGCATCAGATCCAACCCCGACCGGACAACCGTCCGCGCCACATCTGCCGTTAAGTCCCGGGAGCTTCCGATCAGTAAGCGGCTACCATTTGCCTTTACCGAAACCACGTCCGGTAACGCCCGTAGGCCGGTCAGCACGTCATCAATAGCGGGTTTACCGCTGCCAGGAGTACCGGCATTCACGCCAGCCTCGATAATGTAGGGTTCTTTGTCGGAAAATAACGTTTTGGATAATTCCGGGATGTTGCCCTGGGCAAGCAGTTTTCCGCTTACGAATATGCCTACGCGGTCACACACCTGTTGCACTTGATGAAGGTGATGTGAGGAAAGCAAAACGGTGATTCCCTCCTCGCGGCTTAACATCACAATAAGATCAAGGAACTCGCGTACCCCCAAAGGATCGATACCCAGTGTGGGCTCATCCAGGATGATAACCTCTGGATTCTTTACCAATACGTCTGCCAGCCCAAGCCGTTGCCGCATACCCCGGGAATATTTACCCGCTTTTTTGCCGGAGGCTTCCGCCAGGCCCACACGCTCTAGCAATTGATCTACCCGCTTTGCGGCCTCCCGCCGTGTAAGGCGGTTAAGCCTGGCGGTATACAGCAGGTTTTCCCGACCACTTAAATGCTCATAAAACCCCACGTCGTCAGGCAAATAACCTACCCGCCGCTTGACTTCTATTGGCTGCTTCGTCGAGTCTATCCCGCACACGCGGACCTGCCCGGCGGTGGGTTCTGTGAGCCCCAGCATCATCAGGATCGTGGTCGATTTCCCTGCGCCATTAGGCCCCAACAGCCCGAACACCTCTCCTTTTCCGATCGTAAGGTTCAGGTTGTCCACGGCAACAAAGCCACCATATTTTTTTGTCAGTCCCCTGAGGTCGATGATCTCCACGGCTCACCTCCTTCCGTATTTTCGGAACAAATAATACACCCCTCCCAGCGCCCCGAGAATGATCAGGATACCAAGCCAACCCCATAACAAAGGCGTACGTACGGCAACCCGGAATGAAGCGGTTGCAGATTTTTCGGGCGACTTAGCTTCCAGATTAGTCACGTAGTCTCCTGCAACTGACTTCCGGCTTGCCCTGATCGTGGCAAACACCTGTGCATGTTGGCCTGGCGCAATTACATCAATCTTTCCCGGATCAAACTCCACCGTCCAATCCACAGGCGCCGACGACTTCATCTCCACATTTTTCAGGGGAGCCGAGCCGGTATTCTTGACAAGCAGCTCAACCTTTTTGCTGCTGCCCGCCGTAATGGAAGTACTCAACCGTCCGGTGGGCGTTGTCAACTCCAGGTTATAGGAGCCGGTAATGACCACTTCCAGTTCCAGATTGGAGGACATGCCACTGGTAGATGCCACCACCGGGATCTTGTACTTTCCCGCACCCAAATGGTCGGGCGGATCCAGTTCAATGGTGATGTTCTGCGTTTGACCGGGACCGACATTGACCGACGACACCTGTTTACCGTTTGCCCGGAACAATGCATTCCATCCTTGTGGCAGCTGAGCCCTAAGGCTGTAGACCTGCTCTTCACTCGATGGATTCCGCAGTGTGGAATTGAAGGTAAAGGTAGAATTCGCAGCACCTTCCATGTTAGCCTGATCAGTATTGAACTCTGATTTGAACGTTCCCTGTTCAGACACGACCACTGTCAGCGGTAACTGGCCGGCACCTTTCGCGACGATCTGAAACCGGTACGTTCCCTTTTCCACCCGATACGGCACCTGAACCTTAAAGGAAAGGTTTTTTTTCTCCTTGGGAAGTACGGAAATCTGCTCAACGGTCCAACCGCCTGACTTCAGTTCATAAGACCACCCTTCAGGCAGGCCTGCGACTGCAATCTCAGCGTTCCGTACAGATCCGCTATTATTGATCACATCGACTGAGTAGTCAATGGACTCCCCCGGGGGAACCGAAATTTTTGTGTAAGGCGTGTAAAGTGTTACACCTTGTGCAACGGCTTGGCGTATACCGACAGGGACCACGCCTGAAAAACAACATAGTAAATAAAAAATCTTAGGTAAAGTATTGGCACGTGTCAACATAAAAATAGATTTTAATGATCAACAGTACGCGCGCAAAAATAGAAATTCGCAAAATTCCAGAAAATGATTTTTACATTTTTTAACAAATAACGACAGCATAAAACCGTGAAATAAAAAAGGGCCGAATAATTGAATATTCGACCCTACATCTACCTATGAAAAACATGCCCTTTGGGAGGGCATTACAAAAGTACAGCAATCTATTAGTTTACAAAATAAATTCCGTGTCAAAAAGCAATTTTGTAGACGTAATACTACAACTGCTGCCGCCGGTACGGATTTTTGATATTTTTTTAGTTAATTCGTCCAGTATTTTAATCATTAATTATCCAAAAAGCTATGAGTCTAAGTCTACTGGAAGAATATATTGAAACGGGAAACAGCTTGGCCATTGATGATTTATTGAATGGAAACCCTAACCTTTCCAAGCAAAAGACCAGTCACGACATATCGCCGCTTCTACTTGCCTGTTATTATAATAAGCCGCAAATCGTAAAAGTTCTCCTCAAGCATCTGGATGAGCTGACCATCCATGAGGCCGCTGCCGCCGGACTGCTTGAACAGGTTCAGGCTTTGATCGAGAACAGCCCGCAATTGCTCGATCAGGTTTCCGGGCACGGCTTTACCCCCCTGGGTCTGGCCACACATTTCGGAAAGGAGGATATCGTACGGTTCCTGCTGGCAAAGGGTGCCGATCCCAACATTCAGTCGCAGAACGGGTATAACGTCTATCCCATCCATGCAGCAATCGGATCAGGGTTTGATGGTATCGCAAAAATGCTGATTGAAGCGGGCGCGGAAGTGAACGTCCTGCAAGCATCCCGGATCAGCCCATTACACCTCGCCTCCCAAAGCGGCAATATCGATCTCATTATCCTGTTGCTCGAAAACGGCGCCAATGTAGAAGTCAAAAACGACATGGGCAAAACACCTTCCGACCTGGCCGCAGAAAAAGGACATGTCGAAATTGCAGCCATCCTAAAGGTCTAAACATCCCAGAGACGGTGCCGCGTACGCTTTATATAGTTCCGGAAATCAAGTACGATTCCAGCCAGAAAATAAAAAATAATAGGGAATCCTGCAGCCAGAAAAGACGTATAAATAAAAAATAAACGCAACTTGGAAATGGATATCCCCAATCGCTCACCGATATAGGTGCAGACCCCGAAAGAGCGTTGCTCAAAAAAGAGGAGAATCCGTTTTACCATTATTGATTTGTTTTTGAATCATAGCCCTGATAAATATACACATATTTACCTGAACTTTGTAAGCAAATAAAATACCAAGACCACTTTAATAATAATCAAACCAGGATATCACTTCGGCATGGTCGAGCCGCGCCTTATCACGGCTCCGGTAATCCCGGATAATCCTTCCGCTCTCCATCTGGACAAGGCGGTCACCATAGCGGAGCGCCTCGTGAATATTATGCGTCACCAGCAGGGCGGTAAGCCTGTGTTCCTTGATTATGCGATCGGCGATTTCCAGTATTTCCCTGGCTGAACGTGGGTCCAGCGCTGCAGTCGGCTCATCGAGGAGCAGAATGTCGACCCCGGACATGATAGTCATGAGCAATGTCAGTGCTTGTCGCTGCCCTCCACTTAAGGTCCCCATAGGCTGATTAAGCTTATTTTCCAACCCCATTCCAAGCGTTGCAATCCGTCCGCTGACCAATTCCCGGAAGGCGGCACCGGTGCCCAGTTTTAACGACTTCCGTGTCCCACGGAGGGCTGCCATACGGAAATTATCGAGGATGCTGAGCGATGCCGCCGTGCCCAGCAATGGGTTTTGGAACACTCTCGCGATCCACGGCGTGCGGCGGTAATCCGGCAGCCGATGAATTGCCCGTTCACCGAGCGTGATTCTCCCACGGTCCGCCATCATGCTACCCGCAATAAGGTTCAACAGCGTGCTTTTTCCCGAACCATTGGCTCCGATAAGCACGGTGTAACTTCCCGCTTCAAGCGTGAGGCTCACGTCATTCACAGCGATCACCTCCGTTGCTTTGCCCCGGTCAAATACTTTCCTCAGGTGTTCAAGCTGTAACATCCGGTGCTCCTTTATCTCCGGTTAAGTTGCAGAAAAGCCCCCGCCCGCGGAACAGCAACGATGGCAAGCACCAACAGGGCCGTGGTCAGTTTCAGTAAGTTGGCATCAACCCCCGCTCCCAAAGCGACAGCCAAGAGCGACTGGAAAATCAACACCCCCACCACTACGCAGCCCAAACTGACCGCTACAGAACGGACCTTTAACGTCTGGATCAGTGTGTCGCCGATAATAACCGCCCCAAGCCCACTGATTACAATTCCGATTCCCATATTAATATCTGCGAATCCCTGGAACTGTGCCATAAGTGACCCACTCCCGGCGACCAGTGCATTGGCGATGGCCAGACCATACACCTTCATCCGCTGTGTATTCACGCCTTGGGCACGGATCATCAGCTCACTGTCTCCCGTAGCGCGCATGGCTATCCCGAAATCGCTGTGCAGCAAATAACTCATTACTGCCAAAAGCGCTCCGACAATTAAAAGTAATATAATTAATGCATTATAATCTTCGCTGGCAAACACCGAAAACCAGGTAAAAAGATTCGGATAACCCAACAGCGGCATGTTCGATCGGCCGAGGAGGACCAGGTTCACCGAATACAATGCGGTCATTACCAGGATTCCGGCCAGCAATGCATGAATACGCAGACGCGTATGGATCAGCGCCGTGCAACACCCCGCTGCTGCGCCGCCCAACATTGAGAGGGCCAGGCCATAGCCCAGTGAATGACCGCCCGACAACGCCACCGCCGTCAATACCGCTCCCAGCGTATAGCTTCCGTCCGTGGTGATGTCAGGAATATTAAAGACTTTCATTGACAGAAACAGACCCATCACCAAAGGGCCGAAGCACAGTGCCTGAATGACCGCAGCTAAATAAAAGTCCATGGACAACTAAGGGTTGTTCTTATAAAAAATATCCAACCGGTCACGGCCCACCTTTTGGGAATGGTGCACCAATGTATGCAAAGCGGGTGCTTCAATCCCTTCACCCCAGGCGTCCGGGGACACCAGCACGCGGGCTTCATCCCATAATCCCGAATCGATGAACAGATCAAGTGTTTTACGTCCCCCCTCCACTATCAGCGACTGCACGTCCATCAGATACAGCTGATACGCCACCTGCTGCGGCAAGTACCAGTCAAAGTTCTCCAATGCGATAAGCTTCAGGTGCTCCTTCCAGTCCGTTTCAACCGCATTGAACACAACGGTATCCGCGGCTCCGTCAAACAGACGCGCACCCTGCCCGACGGAAAGATGTTTGTCGATCAGAATGCGCATCGGGTTCCTTCCCTGCCATTCCCTTACCGTGAGCTGCGGATCATCGGCAACGGCCGTTCCCGCGCCGACGAGCACAGCATCCTCCTCGCTCCGCCACCGGTGGACAAGCAGCCGCGCTTCCGGACCGCTGATCCAGCGCTGGCGGCCTTCTTTCGGCGCCATATAGCCGTCGCCGGTCTGCGCCCACTTCAATATGATATACGGACGCTGCTGCCGCACCCGTGTAAAAAAACGCCTGTTCAACCATTGCGCTTCCTCTTCCAAGACGTGCTCAATCACATCAATGCCCGCATCCCTCAATATGCCGATGCCCGCACCGTTAACCTGGTCGAATGGGTCCCGGCAGGCGACCACCACCCGTCCCACGCGGTAATCAGCCAGCAGCTTAGCACAAGGCGGGGTCTTACCATAATGCGCACAAGGCTCCAGACTCACATAAAGCGTCCCCTCGCGGAAGAGCCTTTCTGCGTCTTCCTTATAGTCCGCCAATACCCGATTAATCACCAGCGCCTCGGCATGCGGTCCGCCAAAATACCGGTGATAATCTTCAGCTATAATTTTCCCGTCGTGCACCAACAGTGCACCTACCATCGGATTGGGGCTCACTGAACCCGCCCCCAGTTTGGCGAGTTCCAGGCAGCGCCGCATATACTGCTCATGTTCCCACATGGTGCAAACTTAACGAAAATTGCGCGGTAAAATTGACCTTTTTGCTATGTTTGCGCCTATGCAGCCCCTAGCAGCCATTGAGCAAAAGTTCACAGACGAACTGGCCGGATTGTACCCGGCGTCCGAAACAAGGCACATCCTGCGAATGCTGCTGGAAGCCAGACTGGGCTGGACCGCCAGAGACTACCTCCTCCGCCGGGAAAACCCGCTGCCCGAAGTGGATACACAATGGCTCAATAATGCCCTGCAAGCCCTCAAGGGCGCTATGCCCGTTCAATACGTGGTGGGATACGCCTGGTTTATGAACCTGAAACTATCGGTCAATGAATCCGTACTTATCCCCCGGCCGGAAACCGAGGAACTGGTCCACCTCATCATCCGTCACCATCAGTCAGATGTCGGCCGTCCACTACGGATCATTGATATCGGCACCGGCAGCGGCTGCATTGCCATCGCGCTCAAAAAAGCACTTCCCGCAGCATCAGTTTATGCACTTGACGTATCCGCAGACGCCCTCCGCGTAGCAGCTCAGAACGCCCAAACCCATTCCGCAGACATCAAATTTATTAACGCTGATATCCTTGAATGGGACACCGTTTTCCAGGAAGAACAGCGGTTTGACATCGTTGTAAGCAATCCACCATACATTGCCGGAACCGAACGGGAGGCCATGCACGCCAACGTGCTCAATCACGAACCCCACCTGGCGTTGTTTGTAGAAGGAAAGGCACCCCTCCTATTCTACCAACACATCGCTGCCTTCGCCTTATCGCACTTGGACGACCCTGGCTACCTCTATTTCGAGATTAACCGTAACTACGGTGTCCAGCTGAAAGACTTTTTGCAGAAAAAAGGCTTCGCCCAGGCGACACTTTATCAGGACATGCAGGGCGCGGACCGCATGATCCAAGCATCAACAATCATTTAACCTCTAACAATATGACAAAGCACCATTTCCTTCCCACTCTCCTAGCCTTCATAACCGTCCTCGCCGGATGCGGCGGAACGCAACAGGCCGACCTTATCGTGCACAACGCCGTTATCTATACCGTAGATTCAGCGTTCTCAACCGCAGAAGCCCTGGCCGTCCGGGACGGCCGGTTTGTCGCCGTCGGCAGTAATGAAGATATCCTATCGCAGTACAAAGCCAAAGAGACCGTAGACGCCCAAGGCCAGCCTGTCTATCCTGGTTTTTATGATGCACACGCACATTTTTCCGGATATGCACAGACGCTGGGCCAGGCCGACCTGACCGACGCTGCCTCATTCGAAGAAATCATCACACGTCTTAAGGCTTTCCGTTCTGAATTTCCCGACGCGCCCTGGCTGCTGGGACGCGGTTGGGACCAGAACCTGTGGGCCAATAAAGCCTTTCCCGACCGGAACCGTTTAGACGAGGAATTTCCCGACATACCCGTGTATCTGGTCCGCATTGACGGTCACGCCGCAATCGCAAATGGCAAGGCGCTCCAGTTGGCAGGCCTGACCGGCCCGCGATCCATTGAAGGCGGTCTTATCGAAGAAAAGAATGGGCGCCTCACCGGTATCCTCGTAGATAATGCCATGTCTTTGGTAGCATCGGCCATTCCGGAAACCACCCTCAGCGAAATTATCCAGATGCTGCAAAAAGCAGAAGCAGCATGCTTGGCAGTTGGTCTCACCACCGTAAGCGACGCCGGTCTCGGCCGGCAACAAATCAACTTGCTGGACAGCCTGTACAAAAGCGAAAAACTCCGCATCCGCAACCACGCCATGATCCGCTTATCACAGGACAACATTGACCATTATATCAAGGCAGGACCATACGTCAGCGACCGTTTTACAGCCAGATCATTCAAAGTAATGGCCGATGGCGCACTTGGATCCCGGGGCGCCTGCCTGCTCCAGCCCTATTCCGATGGCCCAAGATCCGGATTCCTCCTATTGCCCCCAGCCGCCATTGATTCCGCCCTCGGACGCCTGGCACAAAGCGACTTCCAGGTATGCACACACGCTATAGGCGACTCCGCGAACCGCGTCGTCCTGGATTACTATGGCAAACACCTTAAAGGCAAAAACGACAGACGCTGGCGCATCGAACACGTACAGGTGGTGGCCCCATCCGATTTTGAGAAGTTTGGCAAGTACTCAGTCATTCCTTCAGTGCAACCCACGCATGCCACATCCGACATGACATGGGCAATAAACCGGCTGGGACCCGAACGCATCAAAGGCGCATATGCCTTTAAGCAATTGCTTGAAGGAGCCGGCCTGCTGGCACTGGGCAGCGACTTCCCCGTAGAACACATCAACCCGTTATACGGCTTCCATGCCGCAGTAGCGCGGGTCGACAAAAACGGAAATCCGCTGGGCGGATTCCAGCCCGAAAACGCGATAGACCGAGAGTCCGCACTGCGCGGCATGACCATTTGGGCCGCATACAGCTTCTTCGAAGAAACCGAGCGCGGCAGCATAGAAGTCGGTAAGAAAGCAGACTTTGTACGGCTCGAAAAAGACATCATGACAATACCCGCCGAACAACTGCGTGAGGTCCCCGTACTGCAAACCGTCATTGAAGGAGAAACCCTATACACAAAAGACCCAACAAACAGCGCTGACACAAAAGCGGTTAGGTAAACAGCCAAAATTATCTGAAATAATTTTTGGACGATACTGCCGATAATCCTATCTTTGCACCACTTTCCAGAACAGGAAAGCGTTCATAAAAAGGATGATTCCGTAGCTCAGCTGGTAGAGCAATACACTTTTAATGTATGGGTCCTGGGTTCGAATCCCAGCGGGATCACATCAGAAGCCGTTCTAGTCAAATAGAACGGCTTTTTTCGTTTTCTGTTGTCGGTTTTGTTGTCGGTTTGATAAGACATGCCCTGTTTTGGTGATAATTCCGTAGCTTTGGATCATAGCCGTGAGGCTGTAATTTTTAACCGAAAAACCCCGTCATTAGGTTGATGGGGTTTTGTTCGTTTATTATCAAGAAATACACACCGTTCCACTAAAGCTTTGGGTTTTTACTGAAGCAGTTCTGGATAAATGTCAACAAACATTTTAGCGGCTACTGGCATAAGATCGTCAGGATCGCCGAACCCGTTATTGATGATCAAATAAACGCTTGATACAACATTCATGTAGTGGGTGAACATCTCATGCCCAAAGTACGATTCGAATGCATATTTATAAAGCCTGAATCTTTTGGTATTGGCTTGACCTTCGCGCCAATTCATTTCCGGCATAACGGTAGGCGAGCCGACAAATCCAAAGTTTGCGGCAGGATCCTTTTTCGTAATGCTTTCGATTATCCGAAGACAAGTTGCTATTATCCTGGGGGCAATATATTCTGACGTCAGAATATTGAATCGGTACTTATAGTTTTTGCACTTTTTAGGGTAATATTTGACGATATAGAAATTATGGTCGTAATGCTCAACCTCAACAATATACCGACACTTCCCAGTATCGAAAGTATAAATGATGATATAATCTATCTGATTTCCGAGCGCCCCCTTGCGTACGTCCGCCTTCCGGTATTCAAACGGCGAATCAAACATCCATTAAGGGATCAGGTACTTATAGTTATGATTCCTGACGGAATTTAGTTCTTCCTTTGTCCGCTTAACGAATGTTCCGACCGCTTTAGTTGGCACCGTTAATGGCACCATTTTAGCGTTACGAGTATTGAATTTCACCTTTAAATCTGCACTCTTTAAAGTTGAAAACTTTGACATTTTGATCTTGCCTTTCTGTAAGTTGCTAAAAACTATAGCTTTACGCTTTATTGCGTTTTACAAACATACACACTTCTATTGCATATTTGCAAATGTCGAACCAAAAAATTACAACAATATGTAACAACAGTGAGTAACAACAACCATACCCCCCCGGCAGAGAACAGACACCTCTCATAACCCGTTTGAAATTGACGGGTATTTCTTCACAATGTATCTCTTTACAAGAATCCCGATTGCGTGTCTGCTGCCTGAATACGCATAGAACGCATTGGACGTCCCCCTTGCCCACTTTGTCTCATAAACAACACTGTCATCCAGTAAGTGCCTTATTGTGATTTTTGCCTTCCTGTCCGCCATAATTCTTTTCACAACCTGCAAGTCCAATGCGAAATCGGCTTCCTCAGGAGATCTGACCACAACGCAGTTTGTTTTTCCTTCAATATAGCTCCTCAGCATATCGACTGCATCCCCTCCGTTGACGTTCCTTTCGTTGGCAGTATTAACGAAAGACAGGTACAATCGTGAGCCGGGCATCAGATGCGGCGATTGTTGCCGTTGAATAGCTGCACCTGGGCCATACTCCTCCACCTCTCCGTTTTCATAAACCACTTTCAGGACACTTTTCTTCTCGATCGTGTATAAGGGCCCGTCAATGTTGGAGTATTTTTTATACCTGAGATCGGCCGCGTTTACCTCGACAATTTTCACCTCTGTATAAGTTGTATCAAAGGTAGTATAGAGCTTGTCTTGGGCATTGGCCGTTAGAAACAGGCATGATAATACTGCTACGAATACTTTTCGACTGCCACTCCTGAAAATCATACTGATTGTTTTCATAATGGTTAGGTGTTGATGGTACAAACATACGTAAACATTGTGAATAATTATACAACGTCTGGCACCCGCCGTGTATCAAACAAACAGCCCCCATCGCAATGACGGAGGCTGTTAAATGTAGACCGAATGCTATTGTCCTGGTTACTCGCGCGCATACCTTTCGTTTTTCAACGTACCAGATAAAAACAGCTTCGTAATTGAATACGGGGCGGTTCGAATAGCTTGCCCTGAAAAATACTAGCCAGTATTCTTTCCTAGTGGCCTGGTGCCCTAATCGGTCTGCGGATCTATATCAGGCGACGCGCCCCTCCTTTCCGCTACAGACAGATAAGTCCTGCGATTCGACTGCAATGCAGCTGACATCAGCTCGATGACACTGTACCGATATCCCGACCGATATCCGTCATGTATGGGCTTTATCAAACCCTCTTTCTGCCACCTATCGATATCGTTCTGTCCGTACCGCGCGATGGCTTCCTTACGCCGTATAGTTGGCGATTCCAGCCCGGCGCCGATCAGTGCGCGCCTTGCGCCCACCTCCGCAGCCTGACGAAGCAGTATGACGAGATTCAGATCGGTCATAAATACATCCCGTCCTTTGATTTGATTATCCATTGCGATCTCCTTTGATATGTGCATTAAAGAATGTTGATTATTTGCTCAAGATGCTCCTTACTTTTGCAGGTAAGCGGAATCGATTCCCCTTCATGTGCAAACTCGAATACTCCGTCGGACCACCAAATTTCCAACCCGTTTTTCAGTTGTTTGATGAGGTCGAACACCCCATCACCTAAATCGCGCCGTTGGAACCCCAGGGATTCCAGATCATTTTCTTTGATACTTAGCTTTCCCATAATGTCAGGCAACCTTTAATGCTTCCAATAACCTTTTCGCATCATCAATGCGGCCTTTGTACAGTGATTCTATTCTAGATTCACGTTCATTGCGATCTGTAAGACTGTAAGCGCATTCAATATCGCAAAGCGTGTGGAAATCCTCGTCATCAAGTGTATCGAAAAACACGTAAAGCATTTTGAGCATTTTAAGATAATCTGCCAGGCGGTCTTTTGCGATATCACAGCCCGACACGAGAGACATAATGTCTATGATTGTCGATTTATACTCTAAGGGGGTTATACGTTCGGCGCCATAACTCGCTAAGTTCAACATTTCGAGCGCTACAACGTCAATGTCGTTTAGGCGTACGGTGCTATAGACTGCTGTCAGCCTGCTCTTTTGGGAATCGGTAAGCCATGAGGCATTTTCAATTTCATGTTTTGTAATCATGGTAGTTTGGATTTTAGTGAATAATTGGGTTAGATGTACCTGAGGGTTTAAAGACGGTTCTTGCTTTCATAGGCAAATAGCATTAAAAATGCCCGGTCGCTGCGTATACACTCGGAATACGAGATATACGGTACTTGCAACCGTTCGCCGGGCTTATTGTCAGTAAATTAATTTGCTTGGATTGCTCCAAGTGTATACGCACCACAAGTATAGCATCTTTGATTAATAACTCCAAGTACTTTTTTCGAATTATCGTATATCTCTCTCGCGCGCGTATCGTTCACGTTTTTATCACCGCCCTTCGCGCACCTCATCATGGCTGAGGTAGGTTCGTACCGTTAGGAACGATTTCCGGCCCTGGAGCGCCTTAATTTCGTCGGGCGTTAACATAGTCCCGTCCATACGAAAAACCTCGTTACGGCCTTCTATTTGATATAAGTCGACCATCTGCATGGGCATGGAGTTGGTGATCGTCTCTATGTCTCCCGTCATAAGGGCTCCAATTAGTTTATCCCTATCCATAATTCACCTCCGCATATTCTGCACGGAACGCAAACTTGACGTCCTCATCGCATTTTACGTCAAATGGGAGGTCCCTTAACGGGTAGCATTTTATACTACCCTTGATTGGCTCCTGCCCCTTAATCTCCGATGCGGGATATTCATTCCCGCCCCCATCGAATTATGATACTCCCTATTTGCTGGACAACTTTTGCACTAATTTAAGATATAATCACGACACATTTTTGATTATCTGATAGAACCTTTCGTCGGGTGTTATCCGGCCGATCGATTTATGCCTTCTCTCGGT
>Ga0065721_10048710_pt1 | contig 120115 bp, 103 predicted proteins | sample Mesricmetagenome_FD_59108 | JGI IMG/M metagenome (GOLD analysis project Ga0065721, IMG submission 59108) | Mesophilic microbial community from rice straw/compost enrichment Sample: eDNA_1 v2 (version 2) | ecosystem: Engineered > Solid waste > Grass > Composting > Bioreactor | place: USA...
CTTCAGATTCCACCTCGCGGCGGACACCCTTGCTGTTCGGCTAGCAGTTCCCCTTGCCGGGCCTGCATTGGACTTTAACCAACCAGTCAGTGCGCCCTGCCGGGCGCACCAACAAAAAAGCGAGGCCGAAGCCTCGCTTTGCTTTTCAAAATGGCGGATTGAATCAGGCCTTGGCCGAAGCAGCGGGTTTGGTCACTTTCTCTTTCACGAGAGTTGCACCCTTGCCGAGGCGCTTGCGGAGGTAGGTGAGCTTTGCGCGGCGGACGGCGCCATGACGCTCGACTTCGATCTTGTCCACGCGGGGCGAATGAAGCGGAAACACGCGTTCCACACCTTCGCCGTAGCTGATGCGGCGGACGGTGAAGGTTTCGTTCAGCCCGCGGCCGCGCTTGCCAATCACCACGCCGGAGAAAATCTGAATGCGTTCCTTGTCGCCTTCAACGACCTTCGTGTGAACGCGAACAGAGTCGCCAACTTCAAACTTCGGAGCGTCTTTGCGAAACTGTTCCGATTCAATTTTTTCAAGTAATGCCTGATTCATATATTCTAGCTGATGAGTGATCCGTGATGCGTGGTCTTCTGTTCCTTCACGCTTCACTCGTCACGTTTCACATTTCCCATCAAATCTGGTCTTCGTTCTTTCGTCCGCAGCCGGGCCTGTTCCGCCCGCCATTTCGCGATCTCCGCATGGTTTCCGGAGAGCAGCACTTCGGGAACTTTCATCCCGCGAAACTCTGCCGGACGCGTCCACTGCGGATACTCCAGCAACCCGCTGCTGAACGACTCTTCTTTCGAGCTGTCGTCGTCCCCCAGCACGCCAGGAATCAACCGCGTCACCGCGTCGATCACCACCATCGCCGGCAGCGCGCCGTTGGTCAGGACATAATCGCCGATCGAAAGTTCATCATCGGCCAGTTCCTGCCGGATCCGTTCGTCGAATCCTTCGTAATGCCCGGTCACGATCAACAAATCGTCCTGCTGAGCCAGTTCCTGCGCAATGGCCTGTGAAAAAGGCCGTCCGCCCGGCGACATCAGGATCACCCGCGTTCGCTCCCGCGCGATCGCTTCGACTGCTTCAAAGATCGGTTCGGGCTTCAGCAACATGCCCGGCCCACCACCGAAGGGACGATCATCCACCGTCTTGTGCCGGTCGTGGGTGTAATCCCGCAACTGATGGATCTTCAGATCCAGCAGGCCGGCTTCCCTCGCCCGCCTGATAATGCTTTCGTCCAGCGGCCCGGCGAACATCGCCGGGAACAAAGTAAGCACGTCAATTTTCACTGGAGCACTCCCGCCTGCCCGGCGGGACTGTGAAGACTACTTGTTGTCCTCAACAATTTCCAACGTGCAGCGCAACCCCTGCTTTGCGCTTCCAGCCAGCAGCAACGACCGGATCGCATTGATGGTCATTCCCTGCCGGCCAATGATCTTGCCGACGTCCTGCGGGTCGAGCCGCAGTTCGTAAATAGTCGTCCCCTCCCGCTCCACCGGCGTCACCGTCACGGCGTCGGGTTTTTGGACCAGTCCTTTAACGACGTATTCGAGAAAGGCCTGCATAGCCTGGATCAGGCTGCGACTGCCTTGCTGGCTTTTTTGATGAAGCTGGCGACCGTGTCGCTCGGCTGCGCGCCCTTGCTGACCCAGTATTTCGCGCGGTCGAGGTTCAGGGTGAAGTTATCGCCGCTCTTGAGCGGGTGATAGGTTCCGATTTCCTCGATGAACTTGCCATCGCGGGGACTGCGGCTGTCGGCCACAACAATGCGGAACACCGGAGTATTCTTCGCTCCGATCCGCTTCATGCGAATTTTAACTGACATAAAATAAGTTCGTTTTCCGCTCGGCGGCAGAACCGCCGCCCCTACAGGGGCATTTTCCAAAAAGGAGCGAGGAGCGTAGTCTCGCATATCTGGCATTGCAAGTCCTGTTTTGGCTCTTTTTTCGCAGTTGAGGGCAATCCACCTTGCCCCGTCAAACAAGTCCCATAATGCTCCTCACCCGAAACAGAATGCATTCGCCCGCGGACAAAATTCCGAACACAGACTCTATCGAAAAAAACCGCCAGCTCGATCTCGATCTTACCTCATTCGAGCCTGCGCTCCCGAAAGCTGTATCCACCCGTATTTCCCAGTCCCGATCCCGTCAGCCACAGAGCCTCGCAGATGAACTGACCGTCTTCTCGGAATTCGGCCAGGCGACCCGTATGCTGGTCACATCATTTGAAGTCAGCAACCGTTCCTGGCATGTCCCGACTTTTGTGAACGAGTTCTGGACCGCGAGGCAGCGGCAGGCGAATTCACTTCACGAGATTTCCTATCGCGCCTGCTTCAAACCGCAGCTCCCCCGATTTTTCATCGAACGTCTCACCCGCCCCGGCGACGTGGTTTACGACCCGTTCATGGGCCGCGGCACGACGCCGGTTGAATCTGCATTACTCGGACGCATCCCCTTCGGCAATGACATCAACCCACTCAGCGTCATCATGACGCGTCCACGGCTGAGCCCGCCAACATTGAAGGAGGTGGAGCAACGACTGAAATCCATCTCTCTTTCCGATCCGGACGATCAGCCGGAGGAACTGCTCGTGTTCTATCATCCGGAAACATTGCGCGCGATCAGCTCGCTCAAGAAATATTTTCGAGTTCGGCGCGAGACAGGAATGTTTGATTCGCTGGATGAATGGATTGAAATGGTTTCGCTGAACCGGTTGACCGGACATTCGCCGGGATTCTTTTCCGTTTACACGCTCCCGCCCAACCAGGCGGTTTCGGTGAAGTCGCAGATCAAGATCAACGCGAAACGAAATCAGTCGCCACCGAAACGGGACGTCGTCGCAATCATTCTCAAGAAATCACGCCAGTTGCTTGGCGATTGCACGACGGAGATTCGCGAAACGCTCGGCAAAACTTCACAGGACTCCCTGCTCGTCACTGCGCTCGCCGACGCCACCACAGCCATCCCGTCGAACTCCGTTTCGCTGGTGGTCACGTCGCCACCATTTCTGAATGTCGTCCAATACGCCGACGACAACTGGCTTCGCTGCTGGTTCGCGGGAATCGATTCAAAAGCGGTGCCGATCAGCACTCCCAACAAAGTCGAAGCCTGGCAGGAGATCATGACGCGGGTTTTCGCAGAGCTTCATCGCGTTCTGAAACCGGGCGGGCATATCGCGTTCGAGGTCGGCGAAGTTCACGGTGGGAAAACGAAACTCGAAGAGGCGGTTTTACCATGCGGCGCCGCAGCCGGATTGCAGCCGCAACTCATTTTGATCAACGACCAGAAATTCACCAAAACCGCGAACTGCTGGGGCGTGGACAACATGGAAAAAGGAACCAACACCAACCGCATCGTGGTGTTCAAAAAACTGTAGCGTCAGCGGCGGCGCTCGGCTGCTCTTCAAGATTTACATTCGCTGACTTTCCCTGACCGCATTCGTCTGCTACGGTTCGCCTCCATGGGAATCAAAGGGATTTCATTCACGCTGTTTTTCCTGTGCACTCAATCGTTGCTGGCTCAAACCAATTTCTCCGAAACAGCTCTCAGCAGAACACTACGCCAGGCATCCTCGCTTCCGGAGAAAATCGAATTCAAGGAAGTCATCGCCGCGACAACCGGTCATCGCGTGCTTTCGTTCGACACAAACAACCCGATCCACGCCGAACTGAAATCGAAACTGCTGCTTGCCGCCAAACTTGCAGGAAAACGCGCGGCAGAACGCGGCATTTCCACAGCTCGCGCCAACGAAGCGGGCAATCAGCTTGAAGGTTTGGTTCGAGTTGCATTGAAGGAGGTTGGACTTCACGCGGAGGTTCCCACCAACACTCTCGGAATCGCACAATCAGCCGGCTATCCCGATGTCGCAATCCACGCACCCGTTCCGTGCTATCTCGAACTCAAAACCTTCAGCTCCACCACGGAACACACAACACAACGCACGTTCTACTACTCACCATCCGCGCGTCCGAAAGTCACCCGCGATGCCGTCCACCTGCTGCTGGCGTTTGAACTTCGAAGAGAAACACGCGATGACAAAACAGTCTTTGCGCCCGTGCGATGGAAGCTGATTTCTCTCGAAAGGCTTCTTGTCGAACTCAAGCTGGAGTTCAACCAAAACAACCGAGGACTCTACGGTCCTGACGGCACTGCGGTTTTGTCGGAGGGCGAGGTTTCGGAAGGAGATTGAGTCTGATTGCGTCCGCTGCGCGGCGGCTTTGTGGCGTTGTAGTTCACTTTGACGCCGAAATTCCCACCGGTCCGCCAGCCAAAATAGAACTCAAACTTTTTCCGCGTGTAAGAGACGAACGGCAGGAACACGAGTTTTCTCCGCGCAACCGCCACATTCCATCCGCCGTTTGGATTGCTGGTTCTTCTTGGATAATTGCCGCTCCGGTAATGCGGCTTGTCGGCGATGCCGATCACGTAAAACGTGAAGTTGTGAAACGGATTGCGCGCGCGCCACTTTGCCGTCCGCCTTTCCTCGCCCGGTTTGAACCACGCCGGTGGTTCGGAGTCGTCGAGGTTTCCATACCACCAGACCGGATTCAGCTTGTTCCAGGTGGAGATGTTCTTTGGCCTGGGTGTGACTTTGACGGTATGCCAGCGACCGTCTCCGAAGTTGTTGTTCGTCGCCGGAGCGGGTTGAGCGGGTGCGACGTTGGTTCCTGAAATTGGATGATCCGAAGAATGGCCTGAACTCCGCGAAGCTGTCCGGCATCCAGACGTCACTGCGAGCAGGAACAGCAGCAGGAGAACGACACTGGATTTCATCGGCCTGAAGCTAGCATCGCTGCTTCAGGAAGACACTCAAAGATTGAATCCGGAGATGACGCGGACCGCCGAAAGCAAATCAGCTCTCAACAAACTGCGCGGCACATTCCTCACGCCACTCCGCGACACGATTCTCAAGGCCGAGCGCGTGAAGATATTCGTGGTCCACCAGCGAACTGGCATCCGGAACATGGCCGTTGCATTCGTGCTCAATGGCATCCGCCACGTGCACGGCGGTCAGCGCGTTGAAGCCCGCCTCCGCGCGGCTCAACGGCGAATGATGGAGCGCGATCGCTTCGATGACTTCAGTCGGCAATCCCCAGATGCTCATCAGGCCCGCACCGATCTGACCGTGGCAGGCGCCGAAAATTTCCTGTTCGATTTGCCAGAGCCGCATGCCGCGAACCGATGACAGTCGGAGCGCTTCAGTGAACTGTTTCGGGAGATTGGCTGCGTAAAGGAGCTTTCCGAGGTCGTGCAGCAAACCCGCCGTGAATGCTTTACCGGCGAGATCGGCTGAACCGTCCTGGCGTTCCACGATCGTTTTCGCGAACTGACCGACCGCGAGCGAATGGCGCCAGAGCGCTTCCATGTGAAACCCGGCCGGCTGGAGATTTTCAAAGGACGCGAACGTATGCGCCAGCAGGAGCAACGAGCGGGTGGTGTCGAGGCCGACGTAGGCCACTGCCTCGGCTGGCTGAACGACCTGCAACTGCAGACCGAACACTGCCGAATTGGCCAGCTGAAGCAGTTTGGCCGATATCGCCGGATCGCGGCTGATGATCTCGCCCACGCGTTCCAGTGACGCGTCGGGTGATTGCATCTCGGAAACCACTTCGAAATAAATCTGCGGCGGACTGGGAACCCATCGCATTTCAGGAATCAGACGCTGCACCGCTTCATTCGGAAGCCACGGTTTTGAGACGAACGACTGGTTCAATGCCTCCACGAGAGTTTCGAGGCTGCACGGAGCGGCGAGATGGCGATGCGCTTTTCCGACGCACTGAAGCGTGCTCGCCGCATCCGAAAGGTCGGAAACGATGATGCGGGCGGTGTCGGGTTGCAGCTTCATCAACTCGTCCAGAAGCTCGACGCCATGCGTTCCGTTCAACTGCGCTTCGGTAACGATTCCGCAAAATTCAAACTCTCTGGCCAGGCGGATTGCCTCGTCGGCAGTGCGGGCCAGGTGCGGTAGCCATTCGTCAGGCCGAACCGCCGCGTACGCGAGAAACTGCCGCCACAGCGGACGTTCTCCAATCAGCAAAATATGTTTCTTCGTTTTCAAGAGTGAACAGAATGAGGACAGATCGAGTTACCAGTCTTGTAAGCAAAAAAGAGCCAATGCCGCCCTTTCGGACCGCATGAAACCGCGCTTTCTGAGGATGCAGGAAAGTTCCTCTAAACCTTTCTTGCCATCCCGCTTGGACAAGTTCTCGATTCGTCCGACCATCGTCGTCAAATACGCAAGGTTGGTGCCATGCAGCTCGGGAAATCACAAACTCTCGACCGCAACGCAGATGGCGACCGGCGCCCCGCTGCCTGCCTCAAAAAGCGCGTCTCCTTGACCCGCCCCAATGCGTTCAACATCCTCCACCCATGGCCTTCAGTGACTCAGCCGTGTCCAAACTCAGAGCAATTCTCGGAACAGAAAACGTTCTGACGGCACGCGAGGATCTGATCCCCTACTCTTTCGATGGCACAGCCGCGATTCGACAGCTTCCGGGCTGTGTCGTTTTCGCCACATCCGCCGAACAGGTTTCCGCCATCCTGAAACTGGCCAACGAATCGAAAATCCCTGTCGTTACGCGCGGCTCCGGAACCGGCCTCAGCGGTGGCAGCGTGCCGGTCGAAGACAGCATCGTGCTCTGTCTCGTCAGAATGGATAAAATCCTCGAACTCGACCGCGCCAACCTGACGATGCTCGTCGAAGCCGGCGTCACCACACTCAAGGTTTCTGAAACAGCCGAGGCCGCCGGACTTTTTTATCCGCCAGATCCCGGTTCGATGAAGATTTCCACCATCGGCGGCAATATCGCGGAAAACTCCGGCGGACTGCGCGGGTTGAAATACGGCGTGACGAGAAACTACGTCATGGGCATGGAAGTCATCCTGCCGGATGGCGAACTGGTTTGGACCGGAAACAAGTGCGTCAAGGACGTCGCCGGTTATTCGATGCGCGACGTGTTCATTGGCTCCGAAGGAACGCTCGGCGTAATCACAAAAGTTCTTTTGAAGCTCATTCCAAAACCCGCCGCCAAAAAGACGCTCGTCGCCACATTTGCCCGAATGGATCAGGCAGCGCAAACCGTTTCGGACATCATCGCGGCGCGCATCATTCCCTGCACACTGGAGTTTCTGGACCGGACAACCATCCGGTGCGTGGAAGATTTTGCCCGGATCGGCCTGCCAACCGACTGCGAAGCGCTTTTGCTCATGGAAACGGACGGACATCCAGCAGCCGTGACAGAAGAAGCCGCGCAGATGGAAACCATTGCCCGGCAAAATGGCGCGTTGGAAATCCGGGTGGCAAAGAATGATTCAGAAGCCGCAAATCTCGCCACTGCCCGCCGCAGCGCCTTCTCCGCACTGGCCCGAGTGGCGCCCACGACGATTCTCGAAGACATCACGGTTCCGCGAAGCGAGCTGGCAAAGATGGTTTGCTTCGTTGAAACCGTGGCAAAGAAATACAACCTGCGCGTCGGAACATTCGGTCACATGGGCGATGGAAATCTGCATCCGACATTCCTGACCGATGAGCGGAACAAGGATGAAATGCACCGGGTTGAAGAAGCGTTCAAAGAACTTTTTGCCGAAGCGATCCGGCTTGGCGGAACCATCACGGGTGAGCACGGAACAGGACTCGCCAAGAAGAACTTTCTCCCCCAGTTCGCTGGTGAAGGTCAGATGCGCGCGATGCGGGAATTGCGTCGCGCGTTTGACCCGAATGGGATTCTCAATCCTGGAAAAATTTTCTGAGAGCCGGCGCGCAAACGCCGGCTCCCTGGGGTGGGATCAACCTTTAACCTCCGGCCCGGCGCCTGAACAACAGCCGATACAACGCCAGCAAAACAATCGCTCCCACAACCGACGCCAGAAAACCTGCCGGCTCGGTTTCCGAATACCATCCCATGCTGATGCCGACGTAACGCGCCACGAACGCCCCCGCAATGCCCAACAGTGTGGTGATGATGATTCCGCCCGGATCGTCGCCGGGCATGATCAACTTCGCCACCGCTCCCACCGCCAAACCGATCAATATCGTCCAAAGAATTTCCATAATGTCTCCATCGTTGGAAACACTTTCGGGTCGAACAGGTTCGTTTCCAATTGGGGTTTTGTGCTGATCTGCCTTTCCACTTCGCAGGGAGACATTCACCGAAAACTTTTGCCGCCTCGCCTTTTCCTGCGGGAACTCTACATTGCGGTGCATGCTTGAACGACTGGGCAACCCGCAGATCCGAAAACTGAAAGCCGCCGCGCAACGTCTGGAGCCGATGCTCAAAATCGGCAAGGCTGGCGTGAGCGACAGTTTTGTCAAATCGCTCGATGAAGCGCTGACCCTGCACGAACTCGTGAAGATCAAATTCGCTGACTTCAAGGATCAGAAAAAGGAACTCGCGCCCCAGATCGCCGAACGCACAGCCAGTCACCTGATCATGCAGGTCGGAAATGTGATAGTACTATTCCGTCCAAAACCTCAGACGGATGTCGCGGCCGGGGATTAGATTGGATTCGAAAGAAGGTTTAAAACAACCGCTGAGAAGCAGAGGCGCAGAGCAACAAAAAGACTTTCTGCGGCTTCGTGGAGAGTATTAATCGATCCCTCGAAACGCCGGGAGGCCGTCGATGCTCACCTGGTTTTTTTCGGCACGATACGCCTTCACTTTTTCCACACCCTGTTTCTCCGCCCATTTGTCCAGCGTTTCACGCGGCCCCTTGTATTCGAAGAACGGAATCGAGAAACCGCAGGAACGTGAAACTCGCGTCACCGCCACATGAATGATCGCACGCATGCCCGCATTCGCTGGAAATCGCGCGGCCAACGCATCGAATCGCTCGTCACCGGGAACAAGCACCGTGCCGCGTCCGTGGAGACGAACGATTTCCGGCGCTCCCTCGAACGCACAAAACATGATCACGATTCTTCCATTCTCTCGCAGATGCGCCACGGTTTCCGCCCCGCTTCCGGTGTAGTCCTGATACGCAACTTCCATCGGCCCCAGAACGCGAAAGGAATCACCGCCCTTGGGCGAGACGTTTACATGCTGCTCTGCTGACAGCGGCGCCGTGCCGACAAAAAAGAGGCGCTGGCGTGCAATCCATTTCACGAGTTCTTCATCAATGCAATCAAGCTGCTTGGCCATAGACTGCGCGAACTTTCGCCGAGGTTCAGCGAAATGCAAATCCGCTCGTGCGACGGCAAGCGCGGCGAGAATTGAATTGAAAATGAAAGACCGGTTCCGCTGAATGTCGCTGCACGCCACATCCCGGCATGCCACCAACTATGCGAACGAAAGCTGAAATCATTTCCCTCCTGAAGAATCCCGGAATCATTGCGGTCGTCCGCGCCCAAAAACCGGAACAGGTCATCCTCTTGTCCGAAGCGCTGATCGCCGGCGGCGTCATTGCAATCGAGATCACAATGACCACTCCAAACGCGATCGCAACGATTCGCGACGCCAGCGCGAAACTCGGAAACAGCGCGCTGATCGGTGTCGGCACCGTTCTCGACACGGACACATGCAAGGCCGCGATTGATGCCGGAGCGGAATTTGTCGTCAGCCCGATCTGCCGCAAGGAATTGATACCGATTGCCGACGCTGCACAACGTCCAATCATGCTCGGTTCCTACACGCCGACGGAAGCCCAGCTCGCGCACGAAGCCGGTTCCGACTTCATCAAAATTTTCCCCGCCGACACGCTTGGGCCCGGCTACATCAAGGCGCTCAAAGCTCCCCTGCCGCACCTGAACATCGTTCCCACCGGTGGTGTGGATGCCGGCAATGTCGGGGATTGGTTCAAGGCCGGCGTTGCAGCCGTGGGCGCCGGGTCATCACTCGTTTCTGCGAAAATTCTCACCGATGCCGCCTGGCCGGAACTGACGAAGCGCGCGCAGGAATTCGTGAAAGCGGCTGCGCAGGCAAAGTCGAAATAAACTGAATCCGTTGGCGACTTCAGCCACAACACCGAAAAATTACAGAGGCCGGATCGCTCCGTCGCCGACCGGCTTCCTTCATCTCGGCCACGCCCGAACCTTCTGGATCGCGCAGCAACGCGCGCTGGCAAATCGCGGCACGCTGATCCTGCGGAATGACGATCTCGATTCCGCTCGCTGCAAGCCGGAGTTCGTTCGCGCGATGTACGAAGATTTGAAATGGTTTGGCTTCAGCTGGCAGGAAGGGCCGGATGTCGGCGGACCATTCGCTCCCTACGTTCAAAGCGAACGTTTCGATTTTTACCGCGCTGCGTTGACCCGGCTGAAAAAATCCGGCCACGTTTATCCCTGCACCTGTTCCCGCAAGGACATTCAATCAGCGGCCAGCGCACCGCATGCAGCGGACGATGAAATCATTTACCCGGGAACCTGCCGAACAAATCATCCATCGCAAATCGAAAATCATAAATGTTCCTGGCGTTTCCGCGTGCCGGATGGGGCCGTGATTTCGTTCGCGGACGGAAAGTTCGGTCCGCAGCAGTTCGTGGCGGGTCGTGACTTTGGCGACTTTGTCGTGTGGCGTCCGGATGATGTTCCGGCGTATCAGCTTGCCTGTGTGGTGGACGATGCCGCGATGCAGATCACGGAAGTTGTGCGTGGCGCCGATCTTCTGGTGAGCACAGCGCGACAGCTTTTGCTGTATCGCGCGCTTGAACTGACTTCCCCGGACTTCTACCACTGCGAGCTGATGACGGACGAAGCGGGCGTTCGCCTTTCCAAACGTCACGACAGCCTGAGCCTTCGAACCTTGCGTGAACAAGGACTGCGTCCGGAACAACTTCGCGATCAAGAATGACTCGGGTGAACGACGTCCTCCGACGATTCTTCTCCCCGGGTCAAGGTAGAGAAAATTACGGAGCTGGATGCGGCCAGAAATACGGACCCCGCCTCGGGATTTTAGTCGTTGCAAGTTCAGTCGTCCGACGTTAGAACCGGCCCATCCACTTTTCAGCGCAGCCCATGGACGGGGGTTATTGCGTTGGAGTGAATGAATCCACCAGATGCAAAATGAAGGCTTTGCGCCGACGTCCGGATCATTTCTCAGTTCCGACGGGCGAAACCTTCAACGGACCTATGAACAACGAAATCTCGCAGGCAGACTTTCGACAGAATTCAACTCGCAGCTCCATCCTGATGCGTAAAAGTGGACTCCTCGTGACAATTCTGCTGACGCTGTTGTGCGTTCTTCCCGCGACGTCAAAGGCGGCGCCTGGAGTCAACTTCACACTTTCATTGACCCACGGCTACGACCTCTTCTTTCCGAACCTGAACCTTTCAGCCGCTCCGGCACCGCAGACGTTTCATAGGGTGGAATCTCCCAGTGGCCTGCTCTGGCGGAATGTGGGAAGCGATAACAGCGCGAACCCGTTCTTTTACACCAACAACTTTTCTTTTCTCCTGAACGAGGTCACGAACGGACTCTGGAAAGTTTATGTGAACAAAGGTTCCGATTCTGAAGAGGTCTATTTCTTCGCGGTGAGCGCCGCAGACCTATCACCGGATACATTTGGAACGGCTTCGGTCCTTTATCCACAGGATAACAGCACGGGCGTGGAGCCCAACCCGATGTTCCATTGGGTCGGCCCGTCCCATTTTTCCAGCCTTAATATCTCTGCCAACGATACAGATTATCTTGTGTCGTTTTCCGAATTCCTTCCGCCTGCTACAACGAACTGGCAATTCGGAGGATTTCTCCTGAGCGGAGAAAATGAGTTCTACGTCAGCTATTCCGAATACAATTTCAGCGGAATTACCTTTTCGTCTCCGACCAATTCAGCCGGCGTCCCACTCTCCGACTGGAACGCCCAGTGCAATCTGTCCACTTACGTTTATTCATTCTTCACCGTGGTCAACAGCGGCGGGGGCGGGGGCGGCGGTCACGTCAATGTCGGCCATTATGAGTTCGAGGATAACTCCGTTTTCACGGCCGACCTTTCGCCTGCCGGAAATCACGTGAACAGCATCGCACGCTCGGGTGGTGGAACAAACTGGATCACCACCGACGCCATCTCCGGTTCTTACGCGATGGAGTTCGACAACAACAACGGGCTTGGCGGCGCATGGCTTCTGCCGGACCAGAATCTCACTCCTTCGCTTGCAGGGAGCTTCACGGTTTCGCTCTGGCTCAAGACGACTCAGGTTTCTGGAAACGACGATGACGACGGCCTTTTCGGAAATGCGGGAATCGTTTCAGCTTTCAATGGGCCGACAGGCAACTGGGTCATTCCCATGGTGCTCACTGGAAGCAAGGTGGCTTTCGTAACGGGCGGCTTTCCGCAACACACGCTGCATTCGTCCGCCAATGTGAACGACGGAGAATTCGTGCACATCGCCATCACGCGCGACCAGGTATCCGGAGTCAAAAAGATCTACATCAACGGCCAGCTCGACGCGGAGGGAACCGGCAGCACGGAACTTTTTAACAGTCCCGTAGAAGTCCTGATCGGCTACCACAATGGCTCGGGCCTCGACGGAATTCTCGATGACATCCAGTTCTACACCGGCGTCCTCAATGATGACGAAATTCTGTTCCTTTATGAAAATCCCGGCGAAACGGTGGCCGATTCGACGGGCGGTTCGCTCGCCGATGCCGTGGATGCACATGAACTGACCTGGACCACTGGAGGGGACGCTCCCTGGTTTTTCCAGACGGACGAAACGAATGATGGCGTCGATGCCGCCCAAAGCGGACCGATTGGCGATGACGAAAGTTCCTGGATTGAAACCACCGTCCAGGGCCCAGGCAAAGTTTCGTTCTGGTGGCGCGCTTCGACGGACAGCTTCTTCAGCTACGACTGGCTGGAGTTTACCATCAATGGCGCCTACTGGGACGAGATCGCCGGAGACAGCGGCTGGATGTATTACGAACTGGAACTCGGCCCGGGCACTTACGACCTGCGCTGGACCTATTACAAGGATTTCGAAGGTTCGGACGGATTGGATGCCGTGTTCCTGGACGAATTCAACTTTGAACCGGGCAATGGACCGATCATCACACTCCAGCCGGTGAACCAGACGAATTATCCAGGCTACGATGTCGCGCTCGTGGCGGACGCGAGCGGAAATCCAGAACCCTCCTGGCAATGGTACAAAGTCGGTCTGGGCGCAATTCCGGGAGCAACAAATCGAATCTTCATTCCAACAGACTCCGGTTCACCCTCGGTCGCCGGCAGTTACTACGCAATCGCGAGCAATCCATCCGGCAGCGCAAACACGTTTACAGCCACCGTCACATTCGTCACCGCTCCCCTGCCGTCCGACTGGACCCGCGCATGGAAAATCAACTGGCTGACCGAAAACGACTTCTTCTACTCATGTGTCGTCGATCCATCCGCGAACCTCTACATCGTTGGTGAATTCAACGGGACGAACACCTTCAATACGAACACCATCATCGCAGGCAACGGTGGAAGCGCGGCCCTTCTCGTGAAAGCCGACGATGCGGGAAATCCGATCTGGCTGCGCGCCATCACTAACAATGGCTCCGGAAATTCGAGAGCATTCTCGATCGCTCCTGCACCCGGCGGCGTTTATATGTCCGGAAATTTCAGCAACGCGAACTGGCTCGGAACTGTTCCACTCACCTCAGCCGGTGAAGGTGACGTTTTCCTGATCCGCATGGATTCAGATGGAAATCCGGTCTGGACAAAAACCATCGGCGGCGCAGCCAACGACTTCACGGTCATCAACTGTCTGGCATCGGACGTCGGCGGCAACGTCTATATCTGCGGCCTGCTTTCCGGCGACGCCACATTCGCCGGCGTCACGAACGTCAGCGTCACCGGCCAGCAGGGCTTTCTCGCCAAATTCGATTCGGCCGGTTCTCTTGCATGGGTTCAGATCACTTCGAACACGTTCCCGCAATACCTCGTTCACGCGGATGGCGTTCTCTACACATCGTGCGAAAACGGCAGTTCGCCTCCGTTCCTTGGCGGGCAAACCATCACGACCGACCGGCGCTGGGTGATCTCCGCCCTCACGGCATCGACAGGCGAAGCGATCTGGTTGCGCGGCATCGGCGCCGTGAAGGGAGCATCCAATCCACTTGCAACGATCGATGATGTCCCGCGCATCGCCGTGTCGGGAACGAATGTATTCCTGGTCGGGGTCGCTTACACCAACAGCGCCGCATTCGGTTCGATCACGCTTCCGCTTTCCGCGAACCGCGCCCAATACTTCGCGCGTTACGACACCGACGGAAACGCATACACAGCATCGGAATGGGGCAGCCCCACCACAACGCCTTTTGCCGCCGTCGCGGATGCGAACGGCAACGTGTTTGTGAGCGGCGATTTTGAACAAACCTCGAAGTTCGGACTTTTACAACTCGCAGGACCGGCCAATGAAAGCACGAGCGACGCGATCTTCAGCCAGTCATTCGTTGCCAAGTTCGACTCTGACGGCACGCCGCTTTGGGCGCGCAAAGGACAGTCGGACTTTGGCTACGCAAACTTCCGCGGCATCGCTCTTGCGCCCGATGGGGTCTGGGCGGCTGGTTATTGCAGAGACATGACGCGATACGGAACCAATGTGGTTTACAGCAACTCCAAGTGCATCGGCACGCCTTTCTGCACCACCTTCTATTTCAACAGCGGTGTGGTCGCGAAGATCACCGATGCGATCGAATCGCCAACGCAGCCGGTGGAGATTGTGAACCTTTTTCGAACCGGATCATTGATTCAGTTCTCGTTCCAATCTCAATCTGGAAAAACTCACAACGTGCAGTCCCGCACCAATCTTGCAGTTGGAACATGGCAACTCCGCAGCAACCTGACCGGCGACGGCCTGCTCAAAACCGTCCAGTTCCCATTAACCAACGCCACAGAATTCTTCCGCATCGAAACACCTTGAGCGTCTGACCGGACAGAAGTTCATCCTCACGCGAAGGCCGCGAAGGGCGCGAAGGATTTTTGGCAGAAGCTGGGAAATCGCAGACAGCCATGTCGATGATCCAGACCACTGCACAGGAGCTGGACGAGGCAGAGAAGATTATCACAGGGCTCGTACGATCACAGTCTGGAAGCAGCTCCACCTCGACCAATCAATCCGGCCTGACACCCGCGGCAACGAACTCATCTGTCATCCAGACAAGTCCGAATCGCCTTGCCTTGATGTCAAAGCTGAACCAGCTGCGCTTCGATTCCATCTCGTTTACGAACCGTCCGCTTTTCGAGGTGCTCAATGAACTCAGCGCAAAGACGCGTGAACTTGATCGAGAAAAGAAAGGTATCCGTTTCTCCATAACGCCAGCAGCTGCCGCGTCTGCGGGTTCGCCAGTAGTGAACCTCACCACAGGCCTGCCCAAGAACACTGCGAAGGTACCTGTTTCACTTGAAACCTCGCGCATCAGCCTCATTCCAGCGCTTGAAGGGGTTCGGCTCGTCGATGTGCTGGATGCGATCGTGACGGTCGCAGAAAGACCGCTCAGATATTCAATAAACGAAAGTGGAATTGCATTCTCTGAAGGGCCAGTCGATCCGCCGCAATTGCATGTCCGGACGTTCAACGTCAACCCGGACGCGTTTGCGAATCGGATTACTGGACCAGACACCAACGCTTCGGCACCAGAAGTTCAGAAAGTTCTTTCAAACGTTTTCACCCAGGCCGGTGTGGCTTTTGATCCCGGGACCGGCCGAAACATCTTCTATGGAGATCGTAACGGACGTTTGATGATTCGGGCCAAGAAGGAAGAACTCGATAAGATCGAAAGGTATCTCCGTCAGAACGGCCTCCTGGAACCCAATCGAAGTTCGATAATAAATACGCTCATCCCCGCACCGATTTAGCATCCAGCCGGCACAGGATCTCAAGACACTGCGATCTCCTCTTCTCCTCTTCCCCTCTTCCCCTCTTCCCCTTTTCTCCCCCGCCCCCCTTCCGACTCACCCACTCACCACCCCACACCGCCGTTCACCCCAACACCGTCAACACAATCCCCACAACAATCCCAATCACCGCCGGCAACTTCTCCCGCCCATGCTTCTCCTTGAACAGCAAAATGCCGCCGCCGAATGCCACAAGCGTGCTGCCGCGACGCAGGCTCATCACCATCGATACGAGTGAATCTGGATCGGCAAGCGCACTGAAATAAATGTAGTCGGCGATCAGCAGCGCGATCGCGATGGATGGAATGGTCCAGCGCCAGTGGAATTGATTGCGTTCCCACCAACGGCGTTGCCAGCCGATCATGAACGGTGTGAACAGCACGAGGAGGTAAACCGAAAACCACGCCTGCACGGTCGGCACAGAAAACTTCACCGTGCCGAGCAGATATTTGTCGTAGAGCGAACTGAAGGCGCCGAACAACGTCCCGACAGCGAGAAATCCGATCCATTTGTTCTTGTGAAAATGAATTCCTTCGCGACCGCCCACGAATGAAAGCGCGACGAACGAACCGAGCGTTGTCAGTACGCCGATCGTTTCAAGCAGTGACGGGCGTTCCCCCAACAGGAGAATCGCACCGAACAACGTCAGCAACGGGCTCATGGCCCGCAGCGGCGATCCGATCGAAAGCGGCAGATGTTTCAACGCGAAGTAGGTGAAAATCCATGACGACGCCACGATGGCCGACTTCAGGAACAGCTGAAGATGCTGGATCGGCGTGATCTTCTGCGTCACCAGCGACGGCGGCAACAGACCAGGTTGGATGAAGTCGATGGCCAGCAACACGCACCATACCAGCGCGCCGGTGAATGTGCTGAAGAACAGCACCGGCAACACGGCGTTCCCGCGAACGGCGTGCTTGGTGCACAACTCGTAAACGCCGAGAAACACCGCCGACAACAGACTGGCCAGAATCCAATGCATCAAAAGTATCAGCCCCGGTCGCAGTCCGACCGGGGCCGTGTCGTTCTTCTTGTAAGCCAATTCGGCCGGGAAGTCCAACGCGTCGGGAACGGCTTTTACAGAAGGGAACGAAGACAACGAAGAATATCTGAGAGAAGACTAAAGCAATTTTGTTCATCCCCTTCATCGCCTTCGTTTCCTTCTGTGAACCTTATCTCTTCGTGAATCGGAAAACAGATTGCAATTGCCGCAGCCGGTTGCAACATCGCCCCAGGAAATCGCCGGGACGCATTCCACGTATGAAAACGCGATCGAAAACATTGCGGCAGTTGCTGTTCCTTTTGCTCGGATCCGTGGGGCTTGCGATCCTCACGTTTTGGTTGCTGGCTAACAGCGCCCAGCGTGCATTCGAGCAGACGCGCGAAGAACTGCGTCGCGACGGATTCAAAACCGACCTGTCTGAATTCGATTTTTCTGCAGGTGAGGAAGGAAAGGTCTGGGAGTCCATTCTTCGAAGGGCAATGGATGGACCGGTGACACGAGTTTCTCCGGTGGAACATCCGGACTTGATGCCTGCGGCCGGAAGCAACGTGGCCATCGCGATTTGGAAACACGAGTGGATGGAAGATGTTTCGGACGAAGTGGACTGGCAGATGTTCAATGCCATGGTGCGACGGAATCAGTCCGATGTGGATGCAGCAGCACATTTCCTGATTTCCGGAACACCGAAACTCCAGCTGGACGCATCCAAGGGTATGTCGATGTCGCTTCCGAGCCTGCCGATGGTTAAAGGCCTCGCGCAAACCCTTGGAAGCCGGATCGTTCTTGAACTGCACGATGGAAATACCGCAGCCGCCTGGACCAATCTCCTGGCCCAGACCCGTCTTGTAACTGCAAACAAACCCGCCGCGACCGACATCGAGCATCTGGTTCGTTTCTCGTGCCTCACGCTTGCACTCAACTCCACATGGCAGGCGCTTCAGACCAACGCCTGGTCCGATGCGCAACTGGCCCAACTTCAACAGGAGTGGGAGCGGGTCAACCTTTTTGAAACACTTCCGGAAGTCGTTGCTTTTCGGCGCGCCGGCGCCGTGGCCGCGTGCCAGTGGACGCTGAAGGAACCGTTCGAGTTTCAACTGGCCGAAATTTTCAAGGAGTTCGTCCAATCGCCACGCAGCGGCTGGGCGGCCTTGAAGTTTAAGTGGCAGGAATATCAATACCGAATTCGCGGGTGCTGGCACGATCAGAGCGCATTGCTGATTTACTTCCGCGACCGCGAAGTGGAAATGCGAAACGCAATTCGCGCTTCGACCTGGCAACAAATGCGGGCAATGCCTGGCGTCACCAATGTGGCTCTCTTTGAATCCAAATTTCGCGGATCAAAAATCCAAGCTGTGCTGAACCTGCGGGAAATTGGCACGGGCATGTTTCGCGGAAGCACGTCGTTCCTCGGTCGCGCGGCGGAAGCTGAAGCGCGTCGTCGGATTCTGATCACCGCGATTGCGCTCGAGCGTTATCGAAAAGAGCACGGAACCTACCCTGTTTCACTGGAGGCACTGACGCCGAAATGGCTGAACGTCTCTCTCCCGGATTTCATCACCGGCGAACCGCTACGATACGATTTGGGAAACGATGGCCGTTTCGTCCTCTATTCCCCCGGACTCGATGGCATGGACAACGGTGGACTGATGCGTCATTGGACCAGAAACCTGCAGCCGATGAGACTTAACATGCCATTCAGCTCGATTCAGGACGTGGATTTGGTCTGGCCTCGCGCAGCAACGACCGAAGAAATCACAGCTTACGAAGCCTATCTTCTGGACCAGACAACGAAGCAATTCATCGAAACTGCGGAAGAACAATCGAATTTCTTCTGGAAGATACAACTGGACCGCCAGCACGAATCTTCGCGCCTGCTTGGAAAGCAAAGAAATCATCATCGCGCAGAAACGTTTCACATCGCGGGAAAGCCCGTTGAACGACTTCTCCAGCCGGGCGGCACGAACAGTCTGGAAGAACTGCTGACATTGCTGCCGATTTCCACTGGCCTCGAGCCTGAGATCCTGACGTTCGAACTGCCGATCGAATATGCCGCCTTGACCAATGTGGGAACGCTTCGCCTCGTGGTGGATGCCATGGATACGACCAAGGAGCTGGTTTCGCAATCATACGCCTATTCAGTTTGCGAGCCGGGACCGAATGGAAATGTTCGGCTCACATGGCACACCATTTTCGAAACACCAGGAGCGCATGTCGTGCAGGCGCTGCTTGAAGTTGAAGCAGCGCCACCGGATTTTGAAACTCGTGGTGCCGCCGGGCCAACACTTGCAGTGACCTTCGATCATTTGTGCCAGTTCGGCATGGCATCGACGTCCTTCGATACGACTTATGGCGCGCCGCTGCACATGCGATTTCCCGAGCCGGTGGCAACTTACACGCTTGAGATCCTTTCCACGAACGGCCAGTTGCTCAGGACGTTTTCCGGGGCGACATCGAACGGAACGGCACTGCTGCACTGGGATCTGACGGATGACAAAGGAAAGCGCTGGAACGGAAATTTCTTCGAGTCGCGGCTGGAAGTCACATTACCCGCCTCTGGCCGATCAAAGCGGATGAAAGGACCGTAAAGGACAATCTCCAATCTCCACTCGCGTCGCTGTAGCGATCACGAGTCCCAATCATCAATCCTAAATCATCATTCATAAATCCAGGTGGGGCTTCCGCCCCACTGACACCGGATCATTCCTCGGAAAAGATGAGTTGCGCTGGATCGCAATCGAAGAGAATCGTATCCGCATGGCAGAACCAACAACACCGGATTTCTCCTCCGACCAGGACCCGCTCTGGTACAAGAGCGCGATCATTTACGAGGTTCCAGTCCGCGCTTTCTTCGACAGCAACGCCGACGGCATCGGCGACTTCAAAGGGCTGACTCAAAAGCTGGATTACATCGCCGACCTTGGCGTCACCGCGATCTGGCTGCTGCCGTTTTATCCATCGCCGCTGAAGGACGACGGTTACGATATCGCGGACTATTACTCAATCAACCCGATCTACGGCACGCTGGATGACTTCAAGGAGTTCATGAACGAAGCGCATGCGCGCGGGTTGAAAGTGATCACCGAGCTGGTGTTGAATCACACATCCGACCAGCACGCGTGGTTCCAGCGATCGCGCCGCGCCAAGCCCGGCACACCCGAACGCGACTTCTACGTCTGGAGCGACACCCCGGAGCGCTACAAGGAAGCGCGCATCATCTTCAAGGATTTCGAGCCGTCGAACTGGACATGGGACCCGGTCGCGCATGCATACTACTGGCACCGCTTTTATTCGCATCAGCCCGATCTCAACTATGACAACCCGGTGGTCCATAGCGAGGTGCTGAAGGTGCTGGAGTTCTGGATGGAACTGGGCGTGGACGGTTTCCGGCTCGACGCCGTCCCCTACCTGTTTGAACGCGACGGCACGTCGTGCGAAAACCTTGTTGAGACGCATCAATACCTGAAACAGCTCCGCGCTGCGGTTGATGCCAAGTATCCGAACAAAATGCTTCTGGCCGAAGCGAATCAATGGCCGGAGGACGCCGTGAATTACTTCGGATCCGGCAAGGGCGATGAATGCCACATGGCGTTTCACTTTCCCGTCATGCCGCGTTTGTTCATGGCCGTGCGCATGGAGGATCGCGTTCCAATCACGGACATTCTCGATCAGACGCCTCCCATTCCCGAGAACTGTCAGTGGGCGCTCTTCCTTCGCAACCACGACGAGCTCACGCTCGAAATGGTGACGGACGAAGAACGCGATTACATGTATCGCGTCTATGCGAGCAATTCGAAGGCACGCATCAATCTGGGAATCCGACGCCGCCTCGCACCGCTGCTCAACAACGATCGCAAACGCATCGAACTGTTGAACCTTCTGCTGCTCTCCCTGCCTGGAACGCCGGTGATTTATTACGGCGATGAGATCGGCATGGGCGACAACATCTTCCTGGGCGATCGCAACGGTGTTCGCACGCCGATGCAATGGAGTGCGGACAAAAACGCCGGCTTCTCGCGCGTCAGTCCGCAGGCACTTTACCTGCCGATCATTCTCGATCCCGAATATCACTACGAAGCGGTGAACGTGGACGTGGAGCAGCAGAATTTGCATTCGCTCCTGTGGTGGACCAAACGCGTTCTCGCACTGCGCAAACGCTGGAAGGTCTTCGGCACCGGCAGTCTCGAATTTCTTCAACCGGAAAACAGAAAGGTGCTTGCGTTCCTCCGCCGTTGCGACGGAGAGAACATTCTGGTTGTGGCCAACCTTTCCCGGTTTCCCCAGCCCGTTTCGCTCGACCTTTCCCGCTTTCAGGATCACACGCCAGTCGAACTGTTCGGAAGAACCCGGTTTCCGATCATCGGTTCCGGACCTTATCCCCTCACGCTCAGTCCGCATTCGGTGTTCTGGTTCTCACTGGAAAAAGTGGAAAAGCCGAATCGCCGGGACGTCACGAACGATCTCTGCCAGGTGCTCGCGCCGGAGGATCACTGGCACGAACTCCTGACCGGCCGCGAACGGGACACGTTCGAGGTCTGCCTGCCGTCCTATCTTCAACGCCAGCGCTGGTTCGCGGGACGCGGCGAGATCAAATCGGTTCACATCCGCGAATACCTTCAGGTGCCGGTGGGCGCTGAATCGATCTTCGTCACCGTTCTGCTCGTGGAATTCGCGCAATCCGATCCTGAGGAATATTTGATGACGATTACGTTCGCTCAGGATGCGGAGGCCGAACGAATTCGGCGCGAGATGCCGCAGTTCGTTCTATCGCGCGTCAGATTCGAACGCTCCGGAGTGGAAGGCATTCTTTACGACGCCGCCGCGGACCGACAGGTCAGCCAGTATCTGCTGCGAATGATGAGCGAGGCGCAGACGATCCGGACAGCGCGCGGAAAACTCATCGCGTCCGGAACACCGGCGCTCAAAAACTTCGCACTCAATCAGCCGCGACCGGAACCCTCGGCCATCAAGACCGAACAACGAAACACGGTTGTCACCTACGGCGATCGCTATTTCCTGAAGCTGTTCCGACGCATCGAAGGCGGCGTGAATCCCGGACTGGAATCGGCATTGTTCCTCGCCGAGAAACAATTTCCTCATGTGCCTGCCCACGCCGGCGCGCTTGAATTGCAGAAGGCGAATGGAGAACAGGTTTGTTTCGGACTTCTCAGCGCGTTCGTGCCTCATGCGCAAAATGGCTGGGTGTTCACACTCGACGCACTTCATCGCTACTTCGACCGCGTGCGGACGATGCCCGATGCGGGCCGCGAGGACGGATCCAGCCAGATGTCGCTCGTGGATCTCTCTGCACAGGAAGTTCCACCCTCGGCGCTTCAGATTCTTGGAACCTATTACGAACACGCGCGCCTTCTGGGGCAGCGAACTGGCGAGTTGCATCGGGTGCTCGCTTCCGATTCCGACAACAAGGACTTCGCGCCCGAACCGTTCACGCCGTTCTATCAACGGTCGCTTTATCAGTCGTTCCGGAATCACCTCACGCACCATTTCAACGTGCTCAGCCGGGAACTCGGCAATCTCCCGGAAAACGTCCGCCCTCTGGCAGAGAAAGTCCTCGCCACTCGAGAAACGATGCTGGCCCGGTTCCGCACGGTCCATCAGTCCGCGCTCGACACGGTCCGAATCCGCTGCCACGGCAACTATCACCTCGGCCATGTTCTCCACACAGGAAAGGATTTCGTCGTCATCGACTTCGAAGGCGAACCGGGCCGCTCGCTCAGCGAACGCCGGATCAAACGCCCGGCATTGCGCGACGTTGCCGCGATGATTCGCTCGCTCGATTGCGCCGCGCAGGCAGCACTGTTCCGTGAGGGGGAAGTCGGCATGATCCAGCAGGAACAGGTGCGAGCCGTTCAGCCGTGGGCGCAATTCTGGTCGCGCCGCATCAGCGCCGCGTTCCTCGGTGCCTATCTGGAAACCGTCAAAGGCTCGGCACTGGTTCCGAAATCCAAAACAGGTGTTTCGGTGCTGCTCGACGCGTTCGTGCTGGATCGCGCGCTGACGGAAATGGGACAAGACCTCGCCAATCGCCCCAACTGGCTGCCGGTTTCACTCCATAGCATTCTGGAGCTGATGGAGCGATCTAAGGCGCAATGAATTCCGATACCGCGCTGCTTCACGCTCTCGCGCGGGCTCACGGGGTGCAAACGTCGTTCGTCATGATGTCCGGCGAACGCAAGGATGCGCGCCCGGAAGCCCTTGTCGCCGTGCTCAACGCCCTGGGGGTTGCGGCAAAAAACAAAAGGCAGATCGCCGACAGTATCGCGGAACACGAGGCGAATCTCTGTACCCGCTGTCTCGAACCGGTCACAGTCGCATGGGATCGGAAACCCGCCAGGGTCCGATTGCACTTGTCAGGCAACCGCGATTCCGCCGCGATCAGCGGAGAGATCCGGCTCGAAGACGGCACTCGGAAACGAATTCCTCGGTTGCAAGTAAAGCTGCTTGCCGAAGTGCAATCGGATCGATCCCGGAGATTCATTTCAGAAGTCACGCTCCCGGCGTTGCCGTTCGGCTATCACGAACTCACATTGAACGTCGGCTCGAAGAGCTTCACGTCGTTCGTCATTTCCGCGCCGCGCCGCAGCTACTCGCGCGGCCAGCGCCGTGACTGGGGATTGTTTCTCCCGATGTATGCCGCGCGATCTGACTCGGGCTGGGGCACTGGAAACCTCGGCGACTGGCGGAAACTCTGCGATTGGGCCGCGGCCCGGGGGGCGAACGTCGTCGGCACACTGCCGCTGCTCGCAGCGTTTCTCGACCATCCCAAATGCGACCCGAGCCCCTACTCTCCCGCCAGTCGGTTGTTCTGGAACGAATTCTACCTGGACATTGAAGCGATTCCGGAATTTCACCAATGCGACGCGGCGAAGAAGCTGGTTGCCGCCAGTGCCTTTCAGAAACGGCTGGAGCGTTTTCGAAAAAACCGATTGGTCGATTACTGCGACGAATGGCAGACGCGCCGTCAGGTTCTTGAACGGCTCGCGGACGAGTTCTTCAGCAAACGCACTCCGCGCTTCGCTGACTTTGAACGTTTCGTCCGAAGCCGTCCTGAACTCGAAGACTACGCGCGATTCCGCGCCGTTTGCGACAAAACCAATCAGTCCTGGCACGTCTGGCCAGCGCGTCTGCGCAACGGCCGGTTAAAGAAAGGCGATTTTGACGATCGCACCCGCCGTTTTCACCTCTACATTCAATGGCTCGCGCAGGAACAGATCGACAGTGCCATCGCACACTGTCGTGAACGCGGTGTTCAATTCTACCTCGACCTGCCGCTGGGGGTTCATCCGGACGGATATGACGTCTGGCGCGAGCGCGACAGCTTTGCGTTGAACGCCAGCGCCGGAGCGCCGCCGGATTCGTTCTTCACGCTGGGACAGAACTGGAGCTTCGCGCCGCTGCATCCGCAACGCATCCGTGAACAGCGCTACCGTTACGTCATCGATTATCTCCGATTCCAGATGCGTCACACCGGTTTGCTGCGGATCGATCACGTGATGGGATTGCACCGGCTTTATTGGATTCCCGAAGGATTCGATCCAACCGACGGCGTTTACGTCAGCTACAATGCCGAGGAAATGCACGCGATTCTCAGCCTCGAATCGCATCGCCATAAAACGTCACTCATCGGCGAAAATCTCGGCACCGTTCCGCCGGAAGTGAACGACGCCATGCATCGCCATGGAATGCGCGGGATGTATGTGGTGCAATATCAGCAACGTGCCGACGCAAACAACGCTCTGGAAAACCCGGTCAGACAGACAGTCGCCAGTCTGAACACTCACGACCTCCCGACGTTCGCCGCGCACTGGAAGGGATTGGAAATTCTCGACCACGCAAAGCTCGGGCTCGTGGAGAAAGACGAGGTAACTCGAAAACGTTCCGAACGCCGAAAACTGAATCAGGCATTGGCGACGTTCCTTCGATCAAAGCACCTGTTGAAAGGCAAGGCGGATTTGGAAAACACGCTGCATGCCGTCCTGAACTGGCTGGCGGCAAGCCCGACGGAAATCGTGTTGGTAAACCTTGAGGATCTTCTGCTTGAAGAACAGCCGCAGAACATGCCGGGCACTTATCTCGAACGTCCCAACTGGCGTCGCAAAGCCGCAGTGCCGTTGGAAGAAATTTTTGGAAACAGAAAAATTGCCGCACTGCTGAAACGAATCACCGCCCGGCGAAAAATGAACGCACGCAATCAGCGAAGTGTCACGAAGCATTCGACCGAGGCTTAACGTTCGCATTCCCCCTCTCTTCCGAGCGACGCCGCAGGACAGGGCTGGGAGAGGAGGTTTTTTCCCAAATCCTTGCCCGCCATCCCTCTCGGAATCATTTCAACTGCAGGTAGGCGCGGGCGCCTTCGGACTTCGGTCCACTGGTCTGCTGCTCCACGAGAAACAGTCGTTCCGGCTCGACCTTTCCACTCGCCAGAATGTATTCGCGAACGGCCCGGGCTCTCGCTGCGGCCAGCTCGCGGAAATCCGATTCCGTCACGGGCATCGCTGCTGCGAGCAAGTCTTCCATTGTCTGTCCCGGACCCGCTTTCGCATCGGAGCCACCGGAAGCGCGGGTTGCTCCAGAACTGTTTTCACTGCTGAGCCGCATGAGCGCCGACGCACCTTTTTCGGTTCCGGCCGGAATGCCTGCCCATGCTTTCGCCTGGGACAAGGTCACGGTCGGAACAGCGTTGGTTGAATCAGCCTCCTGTTCCGATGCCGCCAGAACGTTGGCGAGTTCGCCCTTCGATAACGCCTCAGCAAACACCCGTCGAAGCAATCCTTCGCGTTCCTCGGCCGTGAGTGTGATTTGATCGGGCCGCGTGGCTGATTGTTCCGCCCGCGAAAGCGCCATCCACTTGAGCCGCTTCATGCGCAGTTCCACGGCGGCGCGCTGCAGACCTCCGCGATCCGCCACAGGATTGATGCTGCCTTCAATGTCCAACTGCAGCGCCGGCCGTTCGTAAAGACCTTTGATGAGTGAATCCAGTTTGCCCCGGCTGTCAGGCCGAAGTTCTGCGCTGCCAGCCACAAAATCCTGATAGCTCAGTTCTTCTCCCCCACCACCGAACACCGCCCCAAGCATCGAGAACGGCGACGTCGCCACCTTTGTCAGCACATTCATAATCGTCCGGACAATCACCTTGTTCAGCTTCAACTCGGGATCGTCGAGGCTTCCCTGAATCGGAACGTCGAGCTGAATTTTTCCATGGCGATCCTTGAGAATCGCAATCGCCAGCCGCACCGGCAGCTTCGTGGCGTCAGGGCTGTCCACCTTCTCGCCAAACGTGAACTGATCCAGCACAACGACGTTGTCCGACTTCAATTTTCTGCCGTGAATGGAATAGTCGAGATCGAGATCGAGCTTTCCTTTCGCGAGACGATAGCCCGCGAACTTGCCGACATACGGGCTCGTGGGCGTGAGATCGACGTTCTTCACGGAGATGCGGATCGTGTTCGTGATGTCCTGCCGGAACGGATTGATGCCGCCGGTGATTTCAACAGGACCGACGTTATCCACCTTCGCGCGAAGACTGACGTCAGCCCGCTGCATTTCGTGGCTGGAAAGTCCGCTGATCGTTCCGCCCGCCTCGGCAATCGTCATGTTGACGGCGGGGTTCATCGAACGATCCGAAAATCGCACCTGTGCGTTCGAGACCACCACCGTTGTGATCGAAATTTTCGGCAACGTTGCGAGCAGATTCGTGGCGGAGGCGACAGAGGTTTCTGCCGCAGCCAACGGATTCTTTGCTTTCGCTCCCGACTCAGCTTTTGGCCCGGGAGCGGGTTCGGCTGCTGCCGTCTGCTCCATGCGCAACGCCGTCATGAGATTGATCGTTCGGTTCGTTTGGATCACGAGCTTGGTAAAGACGTCGTCCGCTGCAATTTCTCGAATCGTCACAGCAGGTGGATGCAGGTTCGCATCAATTCCCGAAACACGAACCGAACTCCACTTCAGCAGGTCGTCCGCAAACGCTCCGTCCACTGTGGCAAAGTCATCCAACTGCACATCGCCCGCGAATGTGACTTCCGGCAGTTCACCTTCCCGTGTCCGCAACTTCACGTCGCCGTTCATGCTCAGCTTGCTGTCGAGAATGAACACATTGAGCTGCGATTCGAGATACGGATCCAGCGCGCGCAGCTCCAGCCGGTCGAGATCGAGCCGGATGTCCGCAGTGGGCGGAAGAAGCGATGCTTCCACAGCGGTGCGAATCGATCCGTTCGTATTCCAGCGCAATGAAACAGCTGCGGTGAGATTCGATCCGGGCAGGTTGGAAATCTGTTTTGCGGAAACGGAAATTTCATCCAGGAGCAGATTCACCGGACGCGAGTTCGCGAGGTCCTCAAGGCTGAGCGTGCAGTTCGTGATGTTCACGTCGTGAATCGCCGCTGTCCACTGATTGGTGCTGTCCAGAAGCATCGCGACGGCATTCGTCACCGATTGCAACAGGAAAAGAATGCCGCCCGGCGCCGAAGTGTCGGCATCGGCTGCCGGTTTGGCGAGTTCCACGACATTGATGGCATTCTCCCGGTCGCGACGAATCGCAAGTTTGCCACCGTTGCCTGCGATCGATTTCACTTCGGCACGCCGTCCGATTGCATCGAGGCTGGCACCGGTCACTGTGAAATCAGGCAGCTCGGCCAGATTCGATTCGCTGCCCGGCTCGGCCAGTTCGAATGAATAAAGCCGGAACGAACTGTTCGTCACGACTGCGACAATGTTTGTCGCGCCCAGCTCGAATTGATACGCCGCGCCGACGTCCACCACGCCGTTGCGAATTTCGAACCGGACGAAATCCTGATACAGCGGGGCGTACTTGTTGAGCGCCAGGTTCTGTAGTGAGAACTCGCCGCTGGAACGGATTGGATCGAGATAGAAATGACCGCTCCACGAAAACTTCTCGCCCGCGTCAGTCGTTCCGGAGAACGAGTACGGATTTCGATTGCTCGGATCGGTCTTGAAGTTTTCCAACGTCACATCGAGCGGCCCGATCACGCGTTTGAACGGTGTCCGAGGCGTGAGATCGGTGAACGACGCGGCCGCTCCACGGATCAGCAGCCGATCGATCCGAAGTGCCAGAGGCTTCGACGGCTCCCTGGGTTCGGGAGCTGCGTTGGTCGCGAACTTTGCAATGATGTCCGAGAAGTTGAACGTGTAATCCTTGTTCATCTGAACACGCAGGCGCGGTTCCGTCGTTCGAATCTCGCGAAACACCCACGGCTTTCCGAAGAACGAGGAGACTTGGAAGTTCACATAAACTTCGTTCCAGGTAATGAATGGTTCACCGTCCTTATCCTTGATGAGCAGGCCGCGGATCGACGTGGAGAGTGCGAGTGGATTGATTCTGACTTTCTCAATCTGCACCTCGCGATCGATCTGTTTTGAAATCTGGCTGGCGGCAACAGCACGAACGATCGGGGGCAGCACCAGAAAACCGACGACCACATACAGCAAAAACAGTCCGGCGGCCCAAAGAATAATTTTTCGGCCACGCGGCGGCAGCGAATCCAAAACAGAAAGCTTCATACAGCGCAACAGACAGCGCAGTTGATATCAGCCCCGACACAAAGAAACGAGTTTATTTGTCCCGACGAGCGGAACACATCCGGTTACAAGGGACTCAAAAGTGTCTTATGCGGCGGCTCGCAAAAGCCGCCCTACTTGCGCAGCCGGAAAAACCGTTGTGCTTCAACAGCATCCGGAACGTAAGGACTTGCAGCGCCGATCACGTCTTCAAAAGGTCCGGCTGGCGAAGCAGCGCTCTGGAGCACGTAATTGCCATCCCATTCCAACCGCCGTTCCCCGCCTTGAACCACGTTGTTCAGGTACGGTCCGGGAGCCAGTTCACCATTCGGCAGAAGCCGCGCCGGATACACTCCGGTGGCACAACTGCCGGGATTTCTGAACACGATTTTTGCGAGCTGCTCCGCCGTCAGCGCCGTGGAATCGGTTCCAACCAAAACCTGTTCCGCTCCCCCACCTTGGAACGCGCCGTTCCATTCTTCAATGACGAGCGTTGCATCCGAGTCCCACATTGCATCGCGGCTGTTGTCAAAGCGCACCACCCCGACCGTTCCGTTGAGTCGCAACACAGAATTCGTCACACCAGACCCGAGCAACCGCAGCTTGCCAAACTGAACATCTCCGCCGGTCTCCAGAACAGCTTCGTTCAATGCAATCAGTTCGCTGTTTCGAATCGTTCCCGCCACATGACGCAGGGTGCCTTTCGTGATTTCGATTTGCGGCGATTCCAGCTCGCCTTCATTCAACACATAAAGCGGCCGCTGAAAGTCGTCGCCCACGAGAGTGAGACGATTCGCGACGATGTGGCTGCCGCCGGTTTGTTTGAATCCACCCTGCCACGACCCGTTAAGGAACGTGTTCACCGTTTCAACCCGCCCGCCCGAAAGGTTGAACGTGCATTGCGCGTTGTGCGGTCCGATCGTCAGTTCGCCTGAAACGTTCGTTCCACCCGATTGCGTAAAAACGCCGATCACCACGCTCGTCGATTCCGCCGCGACGAATCCGCCTGTGATGGTGTAAAACGCATAGGCCACACCGCCGCCCTTCAGCGTTACGCCGCCTTCCACCAGGAGATTCCCGGCAACGTCATGAAAGCCGCCAAACTGGTCGAACCGGCTCTGCGGCCCAACGTAAGTGCCGGACGTGTTCAATGTGCCATCGCTCAATGTGTAGTTGGCGGCACTTCCATCCGGCGATCCGATGCTGAGAACACCGGGTTCATCGGATTGCGCAACAGCAGTCCAGGCGGAACAACAGATCAAAGCCACTGTGGCGTAACAAGCTACAGCGGCGGGACGAAAAACCGAACGAGAAGTCAGAGTGGTCATAACAGCAGCGACGGACCTGTTTTCCTTTTCGGAGTCCGTCATAGTGCCAGCATTATGACCGTGCCATCACCCGCTGTAACTCGGGTATGCACCGAAGAGACCCTTGAGTAAAGGACCTACCTCCCGCGTCCGTTTGCTGTAGGACGTTCCAAGCCTCCGGACGCTATTGCCCCGCCCCGTTCGCGTGCTGCGTCACACTGCACGTGCACTTCTCTTCAACAGCGTTGAGCGAATAGACGCCTCGTGTCGGACAGTCGGGCTTGTGTTCGATGTAGGCATCCTTGCCGAAGATGTCTTCATCAGCCGGAATCGCTGTCAGGGGTTGATGCTGCTCCGCGGCCCAGGCGAGTTTCGCGGCGTCGATGTTCTTTCGATTGATCGCACAGGCGCGCCTCTGCGACGTGGCGATGGCTTTGTTGAATCCGGGAATGGCGATTGCCGCGAGAATGCCAATGATGGCTACGACGATCATGATTTCGATCAGGGTGAAGGCACTTCGATTGTTCATTGAATCTCCTTTGTTCGAACCGCTTCTGTGGTTCTGAAGATATGAACACTGCGCAATGGAAAAGTTGCGCGCCAACGAATGCCGACCGCCCGGATCAGTTCAGCGCAATGCCGCGCCGGATGTAGGTCGGCACGTCGAGATCCTCGCCCTTGTGAATGGTCGGTTCGCTTTTGTCGAAGCGGCCTTTCGAAACGATTTCCAACGGGAGCTGCGTCTGACGCATCCGGGGCGCAGTCTTTCGTCCGCGAGAAGCGCCAGCCTGACGTCCGGCCAGCTGTTCCATCTTTTCCGGTGTGAGGGCCGGAGCCGGAGGAACGAACCGCGATTGAACTCGTGGCGTCGGTGTCTTGTGAAGCTGGGTGTCGAATTCTTGAGCCTCCACGCGGTGTTCGCCTTCACGTTCGAACGCGGGAATTTTTGCCGCAGCCGGAAGGGCCTGCCTTGCGGCAACGATGGTGACGGAAAGACGTTCCTGAAACGAGGGATCGACAGCGGCACCCATCATCACCTGCGCCCTGGAGCACTTGCTGTTGATGTGCTCCATCACTCGGTTGATCTCCGCCATGGTCAGGTCCGTGCCGGCAATCAGGCTCACCAGCACAGCACCGGCGTCAGTCAGCGCTTTGCCGCTGTCCAGCATCGGATGCGACAACAGCTTGTCGATCACTTCGCGTGAACGCGTCGGGCCTGCGGCTTCGACGGTCGCGAAACAGCTTTCGCCCTGGTGTTCGCGAAGGAACGCGCACAGGTCCGCGAAATGAATTTCAATCAATCCTTTTGACGTGATCAGCCGTGACATCGCGGCGACGCCTTCGACCACCAGTTCGTTCGAATGACGGAACGTGTCGAGCACGCTCGTATTCTCGTCGAGCAGCTTGAACAGCTTCTGGTTTGGCAGGCAGATCACTCCGTCAGCCGCTTCCTTCAGATATTCGAGTCCTTCCTCCGCCTGTTGTCGGCGGCGGTTTCCTTCGCAGTCGAACGGCAGCGTGACAAATCCCAGCACGAGTGCTCCTGATTCCTTGGCCGCTTTGGCGAGCACCGGACTGATGCCTGTTCCCGCGCCACCGCCAAGTCCGGCGACGATGAATACCACGTCCACACCCGCGCACGCCGCTTTCAAGGCAGCCATCTGCTGCTCCGCCGCGGCACGTCCGCGTTCCGGATCGCCACCGGTGCCGAGCCCGCGCGTGAGCCGGGTTTCGAGCGAGATTTTTTCCGGCGCTCCCGAATTGAGCAGTGATGCGGCGTCGATGTTCACCGCGGCAAGCACGGCGTTGGGAAGTCCGAGCGCAGCCATCGGCTCAAGCATGTTCACTCCGGCACTGCCGACGCCGAAGATTTTAAGGCGGATGCTGTGTGCCGCCGCAGCGGGAGCCGCAGTCAAGGGAGTCTGTTCTGGCGTTTCCATATTCAAGGACGTCGGAAGAGCTGGCCGAAGGTGTTCTTGAGGCCCTCGGCAATGCTGGGTTTTGCGCCGCGCTTGCGCTGCTGGAATGAACCAAATTTCACAAGACCAATCGCCGTCGCAAACTCAGGCTGGTCCAGGGCCGACTTGAGTCCGCTGATCGAATTCGTCTTGCCGATCGTGACCGGCATTTCGAGAACCTCTTCGGCGAGTTTCGCAATTTCCGGAATGCGCGAACCACCGCCACAAAGGAAAACGCCGGCGCGCAGATAATCGACGAGCCCGGCCGATTCCAAGTCCTGCGCGATCAGCTGGAAAATTTCCTCCAACCGCAGCGCCATGATCCGGCGCAGGTTCTCAAGATTGATCTTCTTCATCTCCAGCCCGATTTCATTCGAAATCGTGAGGATCTGACCCTTGCAATCTTCAGAGACGACCGCCGATCCCTGTTCAATCTTGAGCTGTTCCGCGCGCCCCAATGGCACCTTCAATCCGTAGGCAAGGTCGTTGGAAACGTGATCGCCGCCCACCGCGAGGACACCGACGTGCTTGATGACGCCATCGGCGTACACCACGTATTCCGTCGTTCCGCCGCCGATGTCGATCACGAGCGCGCCGAGTTCCTTCTGCTCGTTCGTCAGCAACGCGAGCGAGGACGCCAGTCCGGTGAAAACGATTTCGTCCACCTCCAGCTGAAGCCCCTTCACGCAGCGGATCGCATTCTGAAGGCGGTTCAGGTGCCCGTGCACGACGTGAACATCAACCTCCACGCGCGATCCAAGCATGCCGACGGGATTTGTGATGCCATCCTGTCCGTCCACCAGGAAATGCTGCCGGATCGCGTGAATGACATGATTCTGGGCGGGAAGATTGATCGTCTTCGCGTTCTTGATGACGTCCTGGACGTCGTCCTCGGAAATTTCGCGATCGGCCGAAACCACCGGATGCACGCCGCGGTTGTTGAATCCGCGCACGTGGCCGCCGGTGACACCGAGATACACGCTGCGAATCTCCACATCCGCCATCTGTTCCGCTTCGACGATGGCGTTGCGGATGTCCTCCTCGGCTTTTGGGGCGTCGCAAATTTCACCCTTGCGGACGCCGCGCGAGCGCGATTGTCCGAGGCCGACGATGTTGAGTGTCCCTTCGGCGTTCATCTCGCCGACGACGGCGCAGACTTTGGACGTGCCGATCTCCAACCCGACGATGATGGTTGAGGAATCAAACATGTTTCTTTTTAGTGCGTGAGGGTTTGGTCGCTTTGGGAATTGCGGGCGGCGGTGGAAGCACGCTGGCCTCCTGCAGCCGCAGCGGCGTGTTGGCGTTCACGGCAAGGTCGAGCGAGGCGATGTTGCGGTTGTAGCGCGTGCATTCCTGATGCACCTGGTACCAGCGGTTCAACTGCCGTTCAAAATCGTTCAGGCCAAAGGTGATTTCACTGCCCTGACCGGTCGTGGCCAGCAACACGTGCGAAGACGAAACATCGATCCGCTTCAGGTCGGCCAGGCTCGCCATCAGGGAACTTTGGAATGCCTCGATCAATCGCAATGCCGCCCCGATCTGAGAGGATTCCATCTTCCTGCCCGGCTGCAGCTCGCTGAAGTTGACGCCCGAAAGCAGCGGCAGTTCGTCGTCGCCACCGTGAAGCGGAATGGAACGCTGACGCGGATCGAGCGGCAGAATCACGTAACCCTCTGCATCAATGTGGAACACGGAAAACTCCAGTCCGTCGCCATTGGGTCGCGGCACGTTCACCTGCGCGATGGGCTCGCGTTCGGACACGCGGATTTTCAGTGTGCCGGGAAGAACTCTTTCGAGCGAAACCGCTTTGACATATGGCATGCGTTCGAGCGCCTGCTTTACGTCGTTCAGTTCGAGTGCGAGCAGGTTTTGTCCGTTTCGAACACCGGACCAACGACGCAGCTGTTCGGACGAAATCACACCATCCGTCTCGATCTCCACACGTTGAATTGAGAATGCGCGGTTCTGGTAAACCAGCTGGTCCAGCGCCCACGCGCCGCCACACCACAGTGCGTAAAGCCCGACCACCACACCGAACACCGTGGCAAGGATCGTCGCAATGAATCGCGTGCGCGCAGCTGCCGCGACGCTCGACCGCACCTTGACGTCCAGCACCTGTACCCGGCCCATCCGCCGGTTTCTCTGTTTGCGTTTTTTCCAGAACACAACTTTGCTCCGTTGATTTTACGCCATCATCATTGGCGACGACTGAGTGCCATGTCGATCATTCGCTGGCACAAATCCGAATAATTGATTCCAACCGCAGCCGCCGCCTTCGGCAACAGGCTGGTTTCGGTCATGCCCGGCAGTGTGTTGACTTCCAGCACAACCGGATCGCCATTGGCGCGGACCATGACATCGACGCGCCCGTAGTCGCGTCCGCCAATCGCCTTGAAAGCGCGCACCGCGGCATCCTGAATTCGCCGCGTCGTCTGCGCATCGAATTCCGCCGGACAGAAATACTCGGTGCAACCGGGCGTGTACTTGTTGCGATAATCGTAAGAACCCGCCTTCGGTCGGACTTCAACGATCGGCAGGGCTTCATCGCCGAGAATGCCCACAGTCGTCTCCCGGCCAACGATGCGTTCCTCGACCAGAAGTTGCGTGTCGTGACGCAGCGATTCCTGCAATGCGCCGCTCCAGTCCGACACTCGATCGACAAATTGCAGTCCGACACTCGATCCCTGTCGAACCGGCTTCACCACGACCGGCGGCTGCCAGCCCATCGGCCAGGGTGTTTTTTCCGAATCGACAACAACGTATTTCGCCGTCGGCACGCCGGCCTTCACGCAAAGCTCCTTCGTCTGGATCTTGTCGAAAGCGATCTTGCTCGCCTCGGCATTGCAGCCGGTGTAAGGCACGCCGAGCTTGTCCAGTTGTGACTGAACCACGCCGTCCTCGCCGTACGTTCCATGCAACGCGAGAAACACCACATCGATTCCGTCCGGCAGCTGAAATGTTCCGTCGTGGGGATCGACTTCGTGCACATGGTGCCCGCGCGCCCGCAACGCCTTCACGACACCCGCACCGCTGTTCAGCGACACCTCGCGCTCGGCACTGGGACCACCCAGGAACACTGCGATGTTCAACACGGGTTTCATGATTGCGGACTGCGATTTGCGGATTGCGGAATTCTGCTTCCGCGCGCGGTTCGCGCCGATGCGACAACGATTTGAATCAATTCGTCTGCTTCTTTCATCAAATATTCCATTCTGGACGGTTTCACCTGATCGCTTTCAACCAGCATTTCCATCCAAAACAAAGTTTCGTCACATTCTTCTTCCACAGTGCCCATCATCGAGACGAAGTCGGCTCGCGACTTTGCGCGGCAGGCAGCCCGATAATTTCCTGCAACAGAAGTGCTGCGCAACGCCTGCTTCCCGATCACATCCGCCGTTCGCGTCCTCGGCAAAGCCTCGACGAACTTGATCGCCCGCAACGCGAAATTCCGGGTTCTCAGTTTGAGTTCAGTTTTATCCATCGCCCCTTCCCTTTCCCCATTCCGCAATCGGCAATCGGTAATCCGCAATTGTCAATCTTGTCCGATGATTTCGACTTCGGTGTGCAGCTCGATGCCGCGTTCGGTTTTTGCCTTCTGTTTCAAAAATTCAATCAGCTGCAATACGTCTTTTGCCGTCGCGGTTCCGTCAGTCACCAGAAAATTGCCGTGCTCCAGCGACACCTTCGCGCCACCGACGCGCATGCCCTTCAATCCCAGTTCATCGATCAACCGGCCCGCTGGAATCGTGTCGGGATTTTTGAACATGCAGCCTGCGCTTGGTGCCGCGGGTTGCGAACTCCAGCGTTTCTCATTGCAGGCATTCATCCGCGCTGCGATGGCTTCGGGCGAATCCGCGAAACCTTTCAGCACCGCACCCAGCGCAATGGCTGACTTCAATCTTCCGCAGCGCCGGTACGAAACATCCATTTCGTCGGAGGTCAACGTCCTGACCGCACCGCTGTAATCCATCACCGAAACCGTTTCGACGATCTGAAACGTTTCGCCACCCATGGCGCCCGCATTCATTCGCAGCGCGCCACCGATGCTTCCGGGAATTCCTTCCAGAAATTCCAAACCCGCAATTCCATTTCGCCGCGCTTCAATCGCCACGTTCTTCAACCGTGCTCCCGCGCCACACTTGAGACGCAGTCCATCCACTTCAATGCGGCTGAAGTTCGGGTGACCGAGACTGATCGCCACGCCGCGGAATCCGCCGTCTCTCACCAGCAGATTCGAACCGCGGCCGAGAACGAAGAATGGCAAAGAACGATCCGCGCAAAACTTCAGCACCGTCGCCAGATCCCCTTCCGTCGCGGGTTCAACGAACAGATCCGCCGGACCGCCGACTCGCAACGTTGTGCGTTTCGCGAGCGGTTCATCGCGCCGCACAACCGATTCCGGTGAGAGCCGGCTCGCGAGTTCCTGGTATCCGCTTTCGCGCCGATTCATTTGCCGCGGCAATCCTTCATGCGGCTTTTGCCTGTTCGTGACGATGATGTTCGTGTCCACACGAGCAACATCCGCCGGGGGCGTTCGCTTTCGATCGCCGCGCGTGTTCCGCTTCCACAGCCCCGAGCATCGCCTCTGCAATCCGTTCGGCGGCATTGGGAGAATGCCATTTTGCCAGCGCATCCCGCACCTTCTCACGCGCACTGTCCTGACTCACCCATTCCATCAATTGCGCGGCCAGCGCTTCAGGTGTTGCGGACTTTTGCTCCATTACATGCGCCGCGCCGGTTTCGGCAAAAGCACTGGCGTTGAAGAACTGGTGATTGTCCGTCGCGGCCGGATACGGAATCAGAACGCTCGGCACACGCATCGCCGCGAGTTCCGCGAGAGAGGAAGCGCCCGCGCGACTGACGGCAACCGTGGCGGCGCCAAGCGCCCAGTTCATTTCCGCAAAGAACGGATGCACTTTCACCGCATGGGAAAAGGCCGAGGCCGTCTGACGCACCTTTTCCACGTCGTTCGGTCCGGTGAGCAGGAAATACTGAAGCTGCGGCAACGCCTTCGCGAGAAGCGGCATGGTTTTCAACGTCAGCTCATTCAACCCGCTCGCGCCCTGGCTTCCGCCAGTGACGAGCAGCATCGGACGATCGGGATCAAGCCCCAGTGCAACGCGACATTCACCGGGATCGATCGGCTGAAACTGCGGCCGCACCGGTGTGCCGGTTTGAATGACTGTCCTCGTGGCCAGACGCGAAGCCGCTTGAGGGAATCCGACAAACGCCTGATTCACGAGACGCGACAGCCAGCGATTCGCACGCCCTGGAATTGTGTTCGATTCGTGAAGAAACGTACAGGCTCCGAATCGTTTTGCGGCAAGGATCGGCGGCGCGCTGGTAAACCCACCCATCGCAAGCGCGGCGTCAGGATTGAAATCGCGAAAATATTTTGAAGCCGAACGGAATGACTTCCAAAACCCGCGCACGAACGCCCATCGCTTTCCCTGCACCAGCCCGACAGCCGGCAGCGTGACAACTTCCATTCCTTTCACCTGCCGGACAGCGGTTTGATCCACTTCCTTCGGCGAAACCATCAGCGTGACACGACATCCGCGCGCCACCAGTTGCTCAGCGACGGCCAGACCGGGAAAGAGATGTCCGCCGGTTCCGCCGCAAGCGATGGCAACATTGATCGGAAGACTCTTGTTCATGCCGGTTGCGCGTCGGGAATTGTGTCGGAATCCAGAAGCGGTTCGGTCACCCGTGCCCGTCGTGCGATGCTGAGCAGCAGACCGACACACGTCAGCATTGCGAGAAGATTGGATCCGCCATAACTGATGAACGGCAGAGGAAGGCCTTTGTTCGGCAGCGCGCTTGTAACGACTCCGACGTTGATCGCGGCCTGAAGACTGATCAACAGCGTGATCCCAACAGCCAGCAGCATTCCAAAAACGTCACGCGCCCGATACGCGATGTAGAGGCCGCAAATCAGAATGACAACGAATGTGATGACCACGAGCAGCGTTGCCACCAGACCCAATTCTTCTCCAATGATGGAAAAGATGAAATCGGTGTGATGTTCCGGAACGAAACCGCGTTTCTGGCGTCCGTTCCCAAGGCCGAGTCCGAACCATCCTCCCGAACCGAGCGCGAGAACTGCCTGATAAGCCTGGTAACCGACGCCGTCCTTGTTCCCCTCAAGGTCAAGCCAGCTGAAAATACGCTTCATGCGCATTGGATCGTGCCAGATCGAAAACGCCAGACCGGCGACAGCCAGGATGATCGGAGGAATGAAATAAGCGAGCCGCACGCCTGCGACCAACAACATGCCCGCGCTGACAGCTGCGAGGAGAATCGTGGTGCCGCGATCCGGTTCGACGAAGATGAGTCCGAGAACAGGAACAATGATCAAGGCGGGATAAAGGATTCCCCGTTTGAATGTGTTCATCTGCCGTTGTGAGAAATCGGCGTACCACGCGATCGCAATGATCAGGGCCAGTTTGCCGAATTCCGAAACCTGGAAATTGAGCGGTCCGACGCTGATCCAGCGTTGTGCACCGTTGATGCGACGGCCGATGTGGCTGTTCAGAACGGCGGCAAGAAGAAGCAGCGCGGCGGCGAAGAAGACCCACCAGTATTTTTTGAGGAGCCGGTAATCGATGGTGGCCGCCAGCACGCACGCGACGATTCCGGCGCAGCACCAGATTGATTGCTTGATCAGGTACTCGGTCCCGACCTGCGTCATGCTGGAGCTGTAGAGCATCACCATCCCCAGCGCCAGAAGAGCGGCTACGCAAAACACCAGGGTTGTGACGGCAATCTTCATCTCGGGAAGAGCGCCGGGCCGAGGTTGCCCGACGCTCCAAAAACCAACTTCTTAATATCCGGGAGTGGAGAGCGACGGCGCGCCTTCACCGGTTGATCCTGCGGGAAGCGGCGTCGTGTTCTTCGCCGGGATCCTGAGTTTCTGTCCGACGCGAATCATGTCGGTTCGCAGATTGTTTTCAGCACGCAATGCTTTGACGGTGGTGCCCTGGTTCTTCGCAATTTTGCTCAGCGTGTCGCCCGCCTTGACCGTGTAAACAGTGCCGCCGTTGCTGCTGTCCGGCAATGGCGTGATGCCGGAAGTGATCGGGCTGGGCGCCGCCGGAGGAATCACAATTTTCTGTCCAATGCGCAGCTTGGTCGGCTGGACGGCCGGATTAGCCTCCTGCAACATCTTTACGCTCACGCCAGGGAACTTGTCAGCGATCCCCGAGAGCGTATCGCCTTTGATGATCGTATATTCCTGTCCCATCGTCGGCGCAGGTGTCGTGAACTCGGGCGCGATCGGCTGTTGCTGGATCGGCGCAGGTTCCTGTCCGGGTCCGGGCAACATCGGTGCGAAATTCGTATCCGCTTCCGGAACGACAGGGTTGGTGGGAGTCTCCGGTTCGACGGTGTTCATCGGCATTTCCAGGCCGGACGATTCCGCGAACAGGTTCGTTTCCGGCGCGGGAATGGGCTCCGGTTCCTGGCGCCGGCAGCCGTTGGTGAGCAGGAGCGCCATGAGGCCGGCCACATGGACGGAAAGAATGCAGAACACGGCGACGCGCAAATGCCGGCGACTCGCATTCTTCTGCTCCGGACCGGAGCTGGTTGGGACAAACGGACTCGAGTTATTCATTTGATTTCTGTTGGCGCAGGCGCGCCGGTTCATGAGGAGTGATTACTTGTGTTCGCCACGTGGTTTTCCCTCAAAAAACCACGAAGCGAAAAATTGCCGATTTTGAAACTGTCGCGTTGGTAGGTCATGCCAACTCAGATTTTACCAATCTAATTGGGGTTCGTCGGACCCCTACCCCAACTAATTGATTTTACGATTTCACAAAATTTCTCCCCGCGTTGTTGATAGTTTTGAAACTGGTCAAAGCTCGAACAAGCAGGTGAAAGCAAAACCACGTCGCCGGGCACTGCGTTTTTTGCCGCTTCGGTCACTGCTTCTAACAGTGAACCAGCGACGGTGCAAGGAGTAAAAAGACTCCACGCCGAACGAATCTTTTCGCGCGATTCTCCGATCAAAATCGCACCTTTCACACGCTTCGAAATGAGCGGACTGACGCTGTGAAAATCGACGCCATTGTCGCGTCCTCCGGCGATCAGCCACACGTTCGGTTTTCCGGCTTCCCCGGGCCGGGCCGCCAGCAGCGCCTGATGAAGCGCACCCGGATTTATCGCCTTCGAATCGTTGATGATCTGAATCCCGTTCTCTTCGTGAACAGGTTCGAACCGATGCCGCCCTGGAGCACAATTTTTAAGCGTGGACACCATGTTCTCCAGCGACAGCCGCACCGCCCTGCCCACCGCCAGCGCCGCCATCAGGTTTTCGGCGTTGTGCGGTCCGCGCAGCTGGCACTGGTTGGTGTCGAGGAGCGGACCTTTCCAGTTCGGCAGACGGCTGAGGATGAGACCGCGATCGAGGTAAAGATCGGACGTCTGATCGTGCGCGCTGAACGTGATTGTCTTCGACGGCGGAACGATCCCGAGTTTCTTCAAATGCGCGAGTGATTCCGTCTGGACGATCGCCCAGTCAAACGCCTGCTGATGTCGGAAGAGTTTCTCGTATTCACGCAAATACTCCTCCTGGGTTGCATAACGATCGAAGTGATCCGGAGTGGTGTTCAGGAGAACCGCAACCGCCGGACGGAAGAACTCCGTCGTTTCCAGCTGAAACGCGTTCACCTGAAGCACGAGGAAATCGAGATCCGCAGTCTGATCCGCCACGGAACAGATCGGCCGGGCGCCATGGCCTGCGAGGATGGTTCTCCGATCGTTCTGAAGCAGCAATTGTTCGATCAACTCCGCCGTCGTTCCTTTCCCGTTCGTTCCCGAGACAGCGATGGAAAGGCATTTCGCCAGCCGCCATCCAAGTTCGAATTCACCGATCACGGGAATCTGGCGGTCCGCCAGCGTCTTTACCAAAGATGAGCGAACTGAGATGGCATGACTGATTACAGCAAAATCAAAAGGGTCGGACGGAACGCTGGAAACGCCCAGTTTCACCTTCACACCTCCGGATTCCAGTTGGCGCGTCACTTCGCGCAATTCGTCCGTATCGGCGGAATCGATTGCCGTGACCTTCGCGCCCGCACGTTGCAGAAGCGAACTCGCAGCCCGTCCTCGCCCGCCCAGGCCAATCACCAAAACCGATTTGTCAGTCAGATCAAGCATTGCAATTCAAAAACTCACTCAAGCCTTCACGCATCACGCATCACGCATCACGCATCACGTCTTCACCGGATCTTCAAGGTGCTGAGCGCCACCACCGCGAACAACACGCACAGGATGTAGAACCGCATCACCACCTGCGACTCATACCAGCCTTTCTTTTCGAAGTGATGATGAATCGGTGCCATCAGGAACACGCGCCGGCCGGTTCCGTATTTCTTTCGTGTGTAGCGAAACCATCCCTTCTGGACGATTACGGAAACCGCTTCCATCACGAACACGCCGCCAGCGATGACGAGCAGAAACGGTTGATGCACCAGAACGGCAATCACACCCAACGCACCGCCGAGCGCCAGTGAACCGGTATCGCCCATGAATACCCTGGCCGGATGACAGTTGAACCAGAGGAATCCCAGTCCGGCGCCAATCAACGCCGCGCAGAAAACCGTAAGTTCACCGGCGCCCGAGACGTAAGGAATCTGAAGATATTCCGCGGCGCGGAAGTTTCCCGCCACATACGTGACAATGAGAAACACGAACGATGTGATCAGTGTGCAACCAATGGCCAGCCCGTCGAGACCGTCGGTGAGATTCACCGCGTTGGAACTTCCAACGATGGTCAGTGTTACGAGAATCACTCCGACGATTGCGGCCACCGGAATCGGATGTTTGTAAAACGGAACCATCAGCACCGACACCAGGTTGTTGTGAATGATGCCCTGGCTTTCAGGAAACTTGAGCCAGCTTTGGGCCGGGAGTTTCCAAAGGTAAATGGCGACGAACAATCCCAGTCCGATCTGAACCCACAGCTTCACCTGCGGCGCCGTGCCGTGCCCGGTCTGCTGCGTGATCTTCGCGTAATCGTCGTAAAAGCCGAGCCCGGCGAGAACCACGAGGCAGAGCAGTGTCAGTTCAACGAGGGGATTCCACGCCGTCCAGAGCAGCGTCGTGGTGCTCAACACCGCAACGATCAGAATGCCGCCCATCGTGGGCGTTCCCTTTTTGCTGAGAATGCGCGTGCCGAATTCTCCGTGTTGATCGGCAATGTCCTTGTATTCCTGACCGAACTTGAGCTGTTGCAACCAGCGAATCACCTTGGGACCGAGCCACCAGCTCAACAACAGCGCCGTGACCGCCGCGCCCGCGCTTCGGACGGTGATGTAGCGGAACAGGCGCAGAGCCGTGACATGTTCGGCCCAGCTCGTGCCATCCGCCCACTCCGTCAATTTCTGGCTGAGAAAATACAGCATCAGTTCTTCTTTCCGCCATCGCCGCGCAGCAGTTCCGCCACACGCTCAAGTCTTGAAGACCGCGAAGCCTTCAACAGCAGCGAATCGCCCGGTTTCAAAAATCTTCGAACGGCATCTGCCGCCGGTTCCACATCCAGGAATTCCAGAACCCGCGTCAGGCCAGCCCCACGCGCGCCGCGTGAAATGACCGACGCCATCTTCCCGATCGCAAACAACTGGTCCACTCCGAGCTCCGCCGCACGCCGCCCAACCTCTTCGTGCGCGGATTCGGAATGTGTTCCGAGCTCAGCCATGTCGCCGAGCACCGCGACACGCCGGCCCTTGCACGGCAGATCACCCAGGGTTTGAAGCGCCGCGATCACCGAATCGGCATTCGCGTTGTAGGCGTCGTCAAGAACGCGAACGCCGTTCAATTCCCAGACCTGCAATCGCATTTTCGGCGGCTGACATTCCGCAAGTCCCTTCGCGAGTTCATTGCGATTGAGTCCGAGCGCGGCTCCCACTGCGAGGGCAAACAACGCGTTGTTCACCTGATGCCGACCGATAAGATTCACACGATAGTCACCTGACAATTCCGGTTCCCGCGTCTCCACCCGGAAGCTCGCGCCGGTTTTGTCCAGACGAACATTCACGGCACGCCAGTCGTTTCCCTCGGAAGTTCCGACCCGCACCACCTGGGCGCGCGTGCGTTTCACCAGTTCGGCAGTGTGCGGATCGTCGCCATTGGCAAAGAAGATTCCGTCCGCAGGCAAAAGCTCGGGCAGCGTGCCTTCCTCCCGAATAACGCCGTCGATGTCGCCAAAAAACTCCAGATGTTCGCGTCCGATGTTGGTGATGATTCCGAAGCGCGGACGGATCATCGCCAGCAGCGGAGCCAGTTCTCCGGGATGATTCGTGCCGACTTCCAGCACGGCGGCCTGATGCGAGTTCTCCAGGCGAAGCAGCGTCAGCGGAACTCCAATGTCGTTGTTGAAACTCGCTTCGCTCCAGAGCGTGTTCAGCTTCTGTTTCAGAACGGAGGCGAGCAATTCCTTCGTCGTCGTTTTTCCATTCGAACCGCCGACGGCAATGATGGGCAGCGAGAAATCATCCCGGTATCTCGCGGCGATGTGTCCAAGCGCACGGCGTCCGCTTTCCACCGCAATCACAGCGCAATCCGCGATTTCCGGAACGACCTTCGATTTTTCAACGAAGGCAGCCGCAATGCCTTTCTTCGCGACATCGGGAAGAAACACGTGGGCGTCAAAACGCTCGCCGGGAATGGCGATGAACAGGTCGCCGGGCTGCGCGAGACGTGAATCCGTGCAGACACGCTGAATCGGCGTTTCGAGCGAACCCCGCCGCCGCTCGCCGCCACAGGCTTCTGCAAAGAATTTCAAACTGCGGACTTCCATAACACTTCGACACTTTTCCCGCCCGGATCATGGCCGCTCAACGCGTCAACGCCACCCGCGGTTGTTCCGGCTGCGACACCACATCGGACGACGGGTTTTTTTCTTCAATGTCGGGACGAATGTTCAGATAACTGGCCGCGCGTTCTGCAATCTTTCGGAAGGCAGGCGCCGCCACCTGGCCGCCGTAGTAACCTTCCTTCGGCTCATCGAGCACCACCGAAATGCACAGCTCCGGATTGTCGGCGGGAAAGAATCCAATGAAGGACGAAACATATTTGCCGCGAACGTAACGTCCGCCTTCCACCTTCTGGGCCGTGCCGGTCTTGCCTGCGACGGTGTAACGTTCCATGCGTGCCTTGGGCGCGGTGCCATTGGTGGACACCACACTCTTCAACGCTTCGACCATGTCCGCAGCCGCGGCTTCACTCACCACCCGGCGCACTGCCTGCGGCGCATATTTTCCAACGATCGTGCCCGACGCATCTTCGAGCCGGTCCACCAGCATCGGACGCATGAGCACGCCCCTGTTTGCAATCGCACTCATCGCCATCGCCATCTGCAATCGCGTCACGGCAACTCCATGGCCCATCGGAACCTGGGCAATCGTCACCTTGCTCCAGTTCTTCACCGGATGAACGATGCCACGAACTTCGCCAGGCAAGGTGATTCCGCTCTTCTGACCGAAACCGAACTCCGTCATCGATTCGAACACCCGGTTTTCGCCCATCAGGATGCCGATCTTGGCCGAACCGATGTTTGACGACTTCATGATGATCTCCTTGACGGTCAGATTTCCGTAGGATTCATGGTCGTGCAGGATTCGTCCGCCATATAGGAATCGTCCGTTTTCACAAAAGAATGTGTCGGAAAGCTTCACGGTTCCGTCATTCAAAGCGCTCGAAACCACCATGGCCTTGAACGTCGAGCCCGGTTCCACCACGTCGGTGATGTTCCGGTTGCGCCGCGCATCAGCCGAAGCGGCACCCGGACTGTTCGGATCGAACGTCGGATAGGAAGCCATCGCCAGAATTTCTCCCGTCCGCGGGCGGATGACCATCGCTGAAGCACTGATCGGCGTGTGTTTTTCCATCAGATCCGCCAGCACGGATTCGATCACATTCTGAATGAAGGAGTCGATCGTCAGCACGACGTTCACACCTTCGCGCGGCTCAACATCCTGCGTTCGGAAGGAGACGAGCTCTCGTCCGCGGCGATCTGTTTCCGTCAGTCGCCATCCGGGCACGCCGCTGAGCTTGGAGTTCAACACCAGTTCGATGCCTTCCCGGCCCTGGATTTCGTTGATCAGATGTTCGTCAATTTTCCGTTCGCCTGTTACAGCGAAACCCAGAATGTGCGCGGCAAGCGTCTTGTTTGGATAAACGCGAATGGGATATTCCTCCGCAAAAAGGGCTTTCTTGCGGAGATTGTTGTAAAAGGTTTGTTCCTTCCGTGGCAGTTTCGATTCATCAACATCGAACGTGAGACCGGCCATGTTCGTCTTGATGAGATCCCACGTTTCAACCGGAACCCGGGTGCGAAGGCGAACGTAGGAATTGGTGACGACGATTCCCCTGTCATTCACGCGCGTCCGCGGCGTGAGCTTCTGGATCAACTCGCTTTCGTTCAGCTGGAGCAGAGGGGCGATGGCGCGCGCCACTTCCGGTGCGTGATTTCCAATGAGGGACGGGTCCGCACAAACCACCTTCACTGAAGCGCTCGTCGCGAGGAGATTTCCTTTCACGTCAAGGATATCACCCCGACGCGGCTCGAACAGGAACTCACGCTGCGTGTTCCGCTGCGCGAGAGCCTTGAGCGGTTCATGGCGGAGAATCTGGAGATCGACAAGACGATAGCCCAGCCCGACGAACGCCAGGATCAGGGCCAGCGCCACGAACATCAACCGCACGAATTGTTTTCTCTTTGCCATTCAAAAAGACCAACCGCCCGCGGCGATCGGTTCCTCATCCGACTGCGTCACGAGCGGCGGTCTGAATTCTTTCATCTGATTGCGAATGTTTACTCGCTGAATTTTCAACTGCCAGCCGCTCGCGGCGATCGGTTCCTCTCCGACGGCGTCACGAGCGGCGGCAGAAATTTTTCATGGTCAGTCCATAATGCCTGATCGGGCTGCGTAGTCCCTCGGGCGGTTCTGCATCGGCGCAGGATCGTCAGGAGGCAATTCCCGCAGCACCCATTTCTGCGACGGCTGCGGCTGCACGAGTCCCAGGTTCAGTTCACGAATTCTTCGTTCCAGGAATGGCGGCGAGAACATGTTGTTGAGCGACCTCCGTCGAATTCTGTTCTCTTCAACCAGCTTGTTCAGCTCGTTTTCGCGAATGCGAATCTGCGCGCCAAGCTCATCGATCTGGCTCTGTTGCCAGACGTAGCCGATGCCGAAGCCGCCAATCACCAGGCACAAAAGAAATGCCTTGATCGCCGGGCCAAACCGGATCGCCGCCGTCTGATGTCGTCTGTTACGAGCCATTTTTTCTGATGAGTGATGCGTGATGCGTGATGTGTAATGCGTGATTACCTGCTTTCACGCTTTCACGCTTCACTCGTCACGCTTTCACGTTTCCTTCAACACTTCTCGATCACTCGCAATTGGGCGCTGCGGCTGCGCGGGTTTTCCGCCAGTTCCGCTTCGCCCGGCAAAATTGCCTTGCGCGAAATCAACTTCACTTCCGGCGCTTTCGGCTGCCGCAGTTCGGGGATGTCCACATCGCCCGAATACGTGTAGTCCCGCGCACGCGTGCGACCGAACTCTTTCACCACGCGATCTTCCAGCGAGTGAAACGTTATCACTGCCAGCCGGCCGCCGGATTTCAAAATCTTCAGCGCCCCTTCCAACCCACGATTCAAAGAACCGATCTCGTCGTTCACCGCGATCCGCAGCGCCTGGAAAACGCGCGTCGCCGGATGCGTCTTCTTTCCGTGTCTCGGCGCCAGACGCTCGATCAAATCCGCAAGCTGCCGCGTCGTCTCAAACTTTCGTCCTTCCCGGTGGTGAACAATCGCCCGCGCAAACCGCCGCGAATCCCGTTCATCGCCGTATTCCCAAAAAATTCTCGCCAGTTCCTGCTCTCCGGCAGTGTTCACCAGGTCCGCCGCCGTCACCGGCTGGCGCGAATCCATCCGCATGTCGAGCGGTCCATCCTGCATGAAGCTGAATCCGCGTTCCGCCACGTCCAGTTGCGGCGAACTCACCCCGAGATCCAGCAGCACGCCATCGCAGCTTCCCGCCGGAACCCAGTCCGCGAGTTCCGAAAAATTCCCGCGCCGGATTTCAAACCGCCCGGCAAACGCCTTCAGCCTTTCCTTCGCCACCTCAATCGCGACGCCATCGCGATCGCATCCAAACAACCATCCAGTCGGCGAAGTCGCGGCCAATATGGCTGCCGCGTGTCCAGCCCCACCGAGCGTCCCGTCGGCGCACGATGCGCCCGGTTTCAGATTCAGTGCCGTCAACACCTCCGCCACCATCACTGGCTTGTGGACGAAGTCTGGCACCGCGCATTGGCTCCTCACCAGGTTTTGATCAATTCAGGCGTGGCCTCCGCTTTCGCGGCAGGCTGAACAACAGGTTCAGTCTTTGGCTGCACCACCACTTTCACAGGAACAACTTCCAGATCCGCATCGCTCAGGTCGTTTCGAACCACCTTGATGCGTTCGAGCGACAGCTCGGTCTGCACAGGTGCTTTGTCGAAACGCGGATCCCTCGAATCCTTCCGGCGAAACCATTTCATCGGATTCGCATAGGTCACGATTCTGGCGAACAGCAGTCCGGTTTTGGCACCGAGGCCGGGTTTCTTTTCTTCGGCAATTGAATTGGCGCGGACTGCCGTCACTGACGGAAGCTTCGGAACTTCCTCCGACTTTGCGGCATCCACTTCAGCCGGCGTGTAGGTGCGCGCAATCGTGGGCACCTTTTCAACCGGCGCCGGAGCGATCGATTCCGGCTTCGCGGTCACAAACGGGTTTCTATCCGAGCCGAACTTGGGCAGCAGGTTTTTCGGCCGCATTTCATAACGACCACCGTCGTCGTGCAACCCGATCAGGCATTTTCCCGATGTCAGCAGTTTTCCTAGACTCATGGCTACTCCATCAGTTTGAACGCTTCCTGCGCCATGACAGCGTCGGAGGCGCGAACTTTTTCGTATCGTTCCGGATTCCAAATTTCAAAACGGTCCAGCAAGCCGACCAACACGGCTTCGCTTTCAACTCCGGCAGCCTTGGCCATCCCTTCGGGGATGCAGATGCGGCCGGATTTATCCAACGCGACCTGAACCGACTCGCTGCCGATGAAACGTTTCAGCACCACTTTGTTCGGGTTGTCGTTCGGCATCGCGTCGATGTCGGCCATCAATTCGGCCATCTCTTTCGGCGGCAGCACGCGCAAGCAAGGCCCTTCCTTCGCCTTTGGCCACAACATCAGCGTGAACTCCACGTTCGCGTCGGCAGGCCGCCACTTGGCCGGAATCTGGACGCGCCGCTTCTCATCCACTCCGTGCCGGTAGAGCGAATTGTAATAAGTCGGTGCACTTGTCGCGTTTGCGTCCACTTGTTCACATGTGTTGCGAAAATGCGATTTTCGCCCCACAACGCCCCACTTTTAACCACTTTCCTCCACTTTATGTCAACGCAATTCAGGGGTGTTTATTCAAAAGTTATTCACCGCTCCGAGGAGGCTGGGGAAAAGACCCCATGCGAGTTTCCTCGAAACTGAACAAAGGAGAAGGCATTGCCTGATAAAACAGCCTTTCGGAAACGCTCATTTGCCCCTGTTTTTCACCGTTATTCACCACTTCGATCTTCTCAGGCCCGCAGACGGGCTGATACCGTCCGCGCCGATGCAGACCAGCGATTTCGATTTTCATCTTCCGCCGGAGCTGATTGCCCAACATCCCGCCCAGGAACGGGATGAATCCAGGCTTTTAGTTTTGGAAAGGCGATCCCAATCGTTTTCGCATCGCGAATTTAAGGATTTCCCCGAATTCCTGAAATCCGGTGACGTTATAGTTTTAAACAACTCGAAAGTTTTCCCGGCTCGACTTCGCGCGATGAATCCGAAAACCGGAGGGAAGTTCGAAATCCTTCTGGTGGAGGAAGCGGCTACAAACGACTGGTGGGCAATGATGCGCCCCGGCAAAAGGGCGCGGGAAGGGACGGAGATCTCGCTGCTTGATGCTGAAGGTAATCCCTCGTCTGTGTCGGCCAAAGTCGTCGCCACGAATTCCGAAGGACATCGCCGGCTTCAATTTGAAGGCACGGCCGACATTCTATCCGTGGCGAACGAGTTCGGGGAAATTCCATTGCCGCCTTACATTCAGCGAACGAATGGACGAGAGCCCGAGGACCGGCAGCGCTATCAAACCGTATTCGCGTCACCGACCGGTTCCGTGGCAGCACCCACTGCGGGACTTCACTTCACGAACGCACTCCTCGACCAGTTGCGCGCGAGTGGAATCGAAGTCTGTTTCGTCACCTTGCACGTCGGACTGGGAACGTTTGCTCCGGTCAAGACGGAGACCGTTCAGGAACATCGGATGCACGAAGAACGTTTTGACGTTCCGGAAGAAACCGCGCGAATCGTGAATGACGCGAAATCCTCCGGACGTCGGGTCATCGCTGTTGGCACCACGAGCATGCGTGTGCTCGAAAGTGTTGCATCACAGCACGACGGCCAACTCGTTCCCGGAAACGGTCGCACCGCAATTTTCATTTATCCGCCCTATCGATTCAAAATTGCCGACGCTCTCCTGACGAACTTTCACCTTCCCTGCTCGACGCTGCTGATGCTTGTCAGCGCCTTCGCCGCACCGGGTGAGCTGCGCGGACGTGAACTGATGTTGAACGCGTATGCCGAAGCTGTTCGCGAGCGTTACCGGTTTTTCAGCTATGGCGATGCGATGTTCATCCACTCTTGAGTTTCGGGTTCGGGGTTGGTTCTGAGTTTCGAATTTCGAGTTTAACGTTTCGTGTTTCGCGTTAAGAATCTTCCACAGCGCCAGATCGCATGAACACGAAACGTAAAACACGAAACGCGAAACTTCCCTTCATTTTCGTGAACATGGCGATGACCGCTGATGGCAAAATCGCCACGGCGAATCGCGCGGTTTCATCATTCGGAAGCAAGCGCGATCGCGACCACCTGCTCGAGCTGCGCTCAACGGCGGATGCCGTCCTGGCCGGTGCGAGAACAGTCGATTCTGCGAACGTGAACATGGGACCGGGCCCGGCAAAGTACCGACGCGCCCGGCTCAAACGTGGACTTGAAGAATACAATCTTCGCGTGATTGTCAGCCGATCGGGTTCGATCAATCCAGGCGCAGAAATTTTCAAACACCGCTTCTCGCCGATCATCATTCTCACCACGAACGCGGCATCCGCGACGCGCTTGAAAAAGCTCCGTTCGCTTGCAGACGAAGTGAAAATCTGCGGCGAAACGGAAATCGATTTTCGCAGTGCATTCCTCTGGTTGCGTGAAAAATGGAAAGTGAAACGTCTGCTCTGTGAAGGCGGCGGCGAACTGAATGATGCACTCTTTCGCGCGGGCCTGGTGGATGAACTCAATCTCACCATCTGCCCAAAAATCTTTGGCAGCCGCAACGCGCCGACCATCACCGATGGAATCGGAGCGCCGAGTCTGGCGGATGCAACTCCGCTTCAGCTCAGTTCCTTGAAACGTGTTGGCGACGAAGTGTTTCTTGTATTCAAGCGCCGCACACGAGCTCGAGTTTGAAAGGATTTCACGCCGCGCCTGAACCGCCCTTCGTCTCCACCCAACGGGCAAAAAGCCAGAGCAGGTCGGCGAGGCGATTGAGGTAAACGATGATTTCCGAATTGCGCAGTTCATCGTTTGGAAGCAAGGCACACACACAGCGTTCCGCGCGACGGCAAACCGTTCGAGCGACGTCGAGTGTTGCGGAAGAAACATTCGCGCCCGGCGTGGCCCAGCCTTTGAACGAAATGTTTTCCGCTTCAATCTGCTTCACCAGTGATTCAAGCTTCGATGTCATCTCCGCCGTCACGAGCGGATAACCATCCTTCGCATAGCGGTCCAGATCTTCAGCAGCCGTGGCGAGTTCGCCCATGAGCGTGACGAGATCCTTCTGAATGACCAGCAGGTTGGTTTGAACAAACTCGTGATTCGCAGAGGCGCGTGCGAGTCCGAGTGCCGCGTTCAGTTCATCGACGGCGCCATAGGCTTCAACTCGCGGATGCGTTTTCGAAACGCGCCGACCGTACATCAGCGCTGTCGTCCCCTTGTCACCGGTCCTGGTAACGATGCTCACGGCCGAAACCTAAAGTTCCAGGTTTCAAGTTCCAAGTTCCAATTCGACGTTTGCGTTCCGGGTTGGGAGTTCCAGGTTGGGGTATCGAGTTTTGAGTTTGAGATTCGACTGATTCGTTTGCGTTTGCGAATTCGATCTCCTAGGCTCGCGCGACTGACGTATGAATTCCAAGTTGCTCCTGAAAACATTGTTCCTGATTGCGATCCTTTCGCTGCTCGTGCTGATGGGAATGAACAATCGTTCGAAGGTGGAACTGCACCTGCCGCCGCTCATCTCTCAGACGGTGCGCATGGAAGCGGCGCTGATGTATTTCGCGTTTTTCTCTGTGGGTGTTCTTACCGGAACGGTGCTGACAGCCGGCGGAAAAAAAGGCGGCGGAAAAAGCAAATCGGACTGAGCGTATCAGTTCTTCAAACGGCTCAACCGTTCACCGCTTTTTTGTAAGCGATGATTCCATCCGCAATCGCCCGTGCCATTTTCTTGCGATACGCCGGGTCCGCGATGCGGCGCATTTCGGTTGGATTCGACATGAATCCGCCCTCCACCAGAACGGCCGGCATTGATGCGTTTGCCAGCACATCGAATCGCGCGCGCTTGATGCCACGATCTTCAACCGGGAGACTTCGCACCAGCTGCTTTTGAATCTGGTACGCGAGCAACATGTTCCGCTCGTTGTTTCGATTTCCCGCAACCCAACGCGTGTCGCCCTTGCCGCCTGAATTGGATGAGTAGGCGCCGGAGGGCGTGAGGCAGTAGGTTTCAACGCCCTTGATTGCCGTCGATGACGGAAATGCGTTGAAGTGAAGACTCACGAAAAGGTCCGCTTTTTTCCGACGCGCGACATCTGTCCGAGTTGTGCGCTCCACGAAATAATCGGTGTTCCTCGTGAGCACGATCTGGAATCCCGCCTGTTTCAGCATCGCACTCAATTCCTGCGCAAGAAGCAGTGTGTAACGTTTCTCGTAGGTCGAGCCGACGCGATAACCGGGATCCTTTCCGCCATGGCCCGGATCGATGCAGATCGTGTCAATTTTGACGCCTGCAGGATTTTTTTTCGGTGTGAGGATCGGCGCGAGTGTTTCGGTCACATCAGTTTGTGCAATGTAGGGGCTGCCGCTTCGCAGAATGATGGGGAAAGCGAGAGCGACCTGAATCCCATTGAGCTGCATTCTGCTGCGGTCTTTTCGCGGATCGACGGTGAACACCATCCGCGCGAGACGATTGCTGAGTTCAACCGTTGCCAGCCGCGTGTTGAAACGAACCTGGAAATGATTGGCGCGGCCCCACTCTTCGAGTCGAACGTACTTCGTTTGTGAACTTTGCGTTCCTTTCGCGGCTGCGGCGTACGTGGTCGTGACACTTCCGATGCACAGCAGCACGAGCAGACTGAGGAGCAGCCGCGCAGCGTATTTCATGCGCGGAAATCTGCATTTGCATGAAACTTATTTCAAGAGAATCTGCCTTTGGGATTGCGAGGGTTTTCTGCATGCCATAATTTTGGCAGCCATAAGCATCAGAAGGACGTTTCATTATCTATGGACAATACGGCCGAATTAAAAATCGACGGGAAAACCTACACTTTCCCGACTCTGAAAGGCACCCAGGACGAGCGGGCGATCGACGTTTCCACCCTCCGCAACGAGACCGGCTACATCACTCTCGACGACGGTTACGGCAATACAGGTTCCTGCAAGAGCAGCATCACTTTCATCGACGGTGAAAAAGGCATTCTCCGCTACCGCGGCATCCCGATCGAGGAGCTCGCCGAGAAATCGACCTTCATCGAAGTGGCGCACCTGCTGATCTTTGGAACGCTCCCCACCAGCGCGGAGCTCCGCCGGTTCTCCGATCTTCTGACCGGCAACGAACTGCTTCATGAAAACATGAAGCACCACTTCCAGGGCTTCCCGGCGACGGCTCATCCGATGGCGATTCTCTCATCGATGATCAATGCCGCCAGCTGTTTCTACCCTGAACTGCTGCATTCGGACACGATGCGCGACCATTTCGAGGTGGAAACCGCCCGTCTGCTTTCGCAGGTGCGCACGATCGCCGCCTTCGCCTACCGCCAGTCCCGCGGCCTTCCGATCATTTATCCGAAGCCCGAACTGAAGTACACGGCGAACCTCCTGCACATGATGTTCTCGCAGCCGAACAACGACTACGAGTTGAAGCCGGAAGTGGTGAAGGCGCTCGACATGATTTTCCTGCTCCACGCGGATCACGAACAGAACTGTTCGACCGCCACAGTCCGCATGGTGGCATCCAGCAAGGCCAATCTTTTCGCCAGCGCCGCTGCAGGCGTCTGCGCGCTTTGGGGTCCGCTTCACGGCGGCGCCAACCAGGCCGTTCTCGAAATGCTCGAGGAGATTCACAAATCCGGCGACGACGGCTCCAGGTTCATCGCTGCCGCGAAGGACAAGAACAGCGGCAAGCGTCTCATGGGATTCGGCCATCGCGTTTACAAGAATTACGATCCCCGCGCCAAGATCATCAAGAAGGCGTGTGACGACGTGCTCGCGAAGCTTCATGTGAGCGATCCGCTGCTCGATATCGCCAAGAAGCTCGAAGAGGCGGCGCTCCGGGAATCCTATTTCATCGAGCGCAAGCTCTATCCGAACGTCGATTTCTACAGCGGCATCATCATGCGCGCGCTCGGCATTCCGGTGGAAATGTTCACTGTGATCTTCGCCATCGGCCGCATGCCCGGATGGATCGCCAATTACAAGGAAGTGATGGAAGACAAGGCCGGACGCATCTACCGTCCGCGGCAGATTTACACCGGCCCTGCGCTGACCCACTACACGCCGATCAAGGATCGGAAATAAAGGGACGTTTCGGGTTCGATGTTTCGAGTTTTGGGGTCGGCCCGACTGCTGTTATGGCCACGATCACGAAGTTCGAGGACATCGAATCCCGGCAAAAGGCCCGGGAGTTGAAACAAACGGTGTATCGTGTTACCCAGCGTGGCGAGTTTTCCAGAGACTTTGTTCTGCGTGATCCGATTCGTCGCGCGGCCATTTCGGCGACCGCGAACATTGCTGAAGGATTTGAGCGAAGCGGCAACCGGGAGTTGGTCCATTTCTCGGCCAGTCGAAAGGTTCGGTCGGCGAGGTTCAGGACCACCTTTACACCGCGTTGGAACAGTCCTACATCACGCAGCAGGAATTTGATGAAATGTAGGCGCAGGCAGCTGAAGTTGCGGGAAAAATCGGCGCGTTGATGAATTACCTGCAGCAGAGTGAACTCCGCGGAAACAAGTTCCGCAACGCGGTTCATCGCTGACCGCACAAGAAACGGAACACGAAACGCGAAATGCGAAACACGAAATTTTTCAAATGAATATTCACGAATATCAGGCCCGGCAGCTTTTGGGACAATATGGCGTTGCATTTCCTCCAGGTGAGGTTTGCGACAAACCGGAAGCCGCCAAAGCGATTGCTGAAAAACTGTTCGCCGATGGCGCCAAGCTCGTCGTCGTCAAATCCCAGGTCCATTCCGGCGGCCGCGGCAAGGGCACTTTCAAGAACGGCTTCAAAGGTGGCGTCAAGCTGTGCAAGACCGCCGACGAAGTTCACGAGATGTCCAAGGCGATGCTCGGTAACGTGCTCGTCACCAAACAGACCGGCGCCGAAGGCCGGCTCGTTTCCAAGGTGCTCGTCGCCAACGCGCCTGAAATCCAGAAGGAACTTTACATCGCCGTCCTCCTCGACCGCGCCAACTCCCGCCCGCTCATCATGGTCAGCACCGAAGGCGGCATGGACATCGAGGAAGTTGCAGAAAAAACACCGGAGAAAATCGTCAAGGAATACATCGATCCCGCCGTCGGACTTTATTCCTACCAAACCCGAAAGCTCGCCGTCGCACTCGGTCTCACCGGCGACCTCATCGGCCAGGCGGCGAAACTGATCTCCGGCCTTTACCGGACCTGGTGGGAATGCGATGCATCGCTCGTTGAAATCAATCCGCTCTGCATCTGCAAAGGCAACGACGGCAAGCCGGTGATCTACGCCGTCGATGCGAAAATCGGTTTCGATGACAACGCGCTCTATCGACACAAGGACATCCAGTCGATGCGCGACCTGGCGGAGGAAGCGCCCCTTGAAATTGAAGCGAGCAAATTCAGCCTCAACTACATCAAGCTCGACGGCAACATCGCCTGCCTCGTCAATGGCGCCGGTCTCGCAATGGCCACCATGGACATCATCCAGCATTACGGCGGCATGCCCGCGAACTTCCTGGACGTCGGCGGCGGCGCGAGCAAGGACCAGGTGACCGCGGCGTTCAAAATCATTCTTCAGGATCCGAACGTTCAGGGAATTCTGGTGAACATTTTTGGCGGTATCATGGATTGCAACGTCATTGCCACCGGCATTGTCGCAGCCGTGAAAGAAACCGGTTTGAAACTGCCGCTCGTCGTGCGTCTCGAAGGCAACAACGTCGAGGCCGGCAAACAGACATTGGCCGCTTCGGGCCTGACGTTGATCACCGGCGACACGATGGCCGACGCCGCCCAGAAGGTTGTCAAAGCGGTGAAGTCAGCCGCGCAAAAGTAATAGGTTATGCTCAAGGTCACGGAACTGGCGTTTTGTTGCTACTCGGTCACCTACATGCCGCGCGCACGCGCGTTCTATGAAAACGTGCTGGGACTGAAACCGACCAGCGTGTACGAGGGCGGTGACAACAAGTTCGTCGAATACGAGTTCGGTCCCTATGCGCTTGCGATCGGTTCGTCGCCGGAATTCCGTCCCAGCCCCGACGGCTGCAGCGCCGCTCTTGAAGTCGAAGACTTCGACCAGGCGATCGCTCACCTGAAGGCAAACAAAGTGAAGTTCCGAATGGAACCGATTGAGACGCCGGTCTGCCGCATGGCGATGATCTCGGATCCGGACGGCAACACCATCTGCATCCACAAGCGGAAACCGGGGCATTCATGATTGATGCTGAACAGGCTAAACCCGAAGCATTGACCCCGAACCGCAGGCGTCGATCGTAAATCCCAAATCGTAAATTTCACATGTCTATTCTCGTAAATCCCAACACCAAGGTGCTCGTTCAGGGCATCACCGGCAGCTTCGGCGCGAAGCATGCCCAGCTTTCACTCGCCTACGGCACCCAGATCGTCGCCGGCGTCACACCGGGCAAAGGCGGACAAGTCTTCGAAAACAAGGTGCCGATCTTCGATACCGTCAGCCAGGCCGTGAAGGAAACCGGCGCCACAGCTTCCGCGATCTTCGTTCCCCCGCCCTTCGCCGCCGATGCAATCCTCGAAGGCGTGGATGCCGGTCTCGACCTCGTCGTCTGCATCACGGAGGGCATTCCGGTCAACGACATGATCAAGGTGAAACGCGCGATGGAAGGAAAGAAGACGCGCCTGATCGGACCGAATTGTCCCGGCATCGTGACGCCGGGTGAAGGCAAGGATTCTCACGGCGGCTGCCGCATCGGCATTTCGCCCGGATACATCCACAAAAAAGGCAACATCGGCGTTGTTTCCCGCTCAGGAACTCTGACCTACGAAGCGGTCTGGCAGCTCACCTGCCGCGGCGTCGGTCAATCGACCTGCGTCGGCATCGGTGGCGATCCGGTGAACGGAACGTCCCACCTCGACGTGATCAAGATGTTCAACGACGATCCCGAAACGCACGGCATCATCATGATCGGCGAAATCGGCGGCAGCGCGGAGGAGGAGGCCGCGGAGTGGATCAAGAAGAATTGCAAGAAGCCGGTCGCTGGATTCATTGCCGGTGCAACCGCGCCTCCCGGACGCCGCATGGGCCACGCCGGCGCCATCGTGAGCGGCGGCAAAGGCACCGCTGCGGCAAAGATCGCCGCCTTCAAGGATGCGGGAATCGGAATCGCCGTCACGCCTTCGGAAATGGCTGACACGCTTTTGAAGATGATGTAGCGCATCGCGGTCGAAACGTGATGCGTGACTCCGAATCGCGTTTCACGTATCACGAATCGCGATGTCTTTTCTCGACTTCATCCTGAACGTCGCAGGATTGCTGCTCTGGCTGAGCTGGAGGTCGGCGAGGCTTGATCCGCTCCTCCGCGCGACACCGGCGACTCTCGCCGGAACAATCCGGCGAACGGCACCGAGCCGGCTGAAACGCTGGGATCTTCTCGTTTACCTCGCTCTGCTGGTTTCGATTCGCGCTTATCTTTACCGCGCGCTGGCGCCGTCGCTCAGCTGGACACCGCAGCTGGATCTTGGTGTGGTTGTTCTCGCGTTCCGAAACAACAACGGCTGGCATCTGTTGCTGTTTTCCGTCCTCAGCCTGCTCCGAGTGATTGTCGTTTTCTACTTCTGGCTGTTGTTCCTCACCTGTTTCAATCGCCGGAACGCATCATCAGACCCGCTCCAAAAACTGATCACGCTGCATCTCGGAAAAGTGGCGAACTGGCCCGGATGGATTCAACTGGCTTTGCCTGCCGTGCTTGGCGGACTGCTCTGGCTCGCCTTTCATCCCGCGATGATTCGCTGCGAAGTAGTTAATCCCGCGAGTTCCAATCTGCATCTTGCCGGACAATGCGTCGCAGTCGGCGCCAGCGTCCTGCTCAGCCTCAAGTATCTTCTCCCGATCTTCTTCACGCTGCACCTGATCACCACCTACGTCTATCTCGGCACGAATCCGCTTTGGGATTTTGCAGGCAGCAGTTCCAGGAACATCCTGAATGCCGTCGGACTGGGATCAATACGCGCAAGAAAGATCGATTTCGGACCAATCGTTGCCCTCGGAATTTGCGGCATCCTGCTCCTCTATCCGGGACCACAGTTGTGGCAGTTCGCCATCAGTGCAATCGAAACGCGCTTTCGCGTTCAGATCACCATCTGGCCCGGTTGAGAATTCAGGCCTGCTGGGCCCTGGGAAGTTTCACGGTCACTGTCGTTCCAGCACCGAGTTCGCTCTGAATCGCGAGCGTGCCGCCGTGCATTTCAGTAAGCCGTTTGCAGATGGTAAGACCGAGTCCGAGCCCCTGCTGCTCGTGCATCTTGCGATCGAACTGCATGTAGGCGCCGATCTTTGCAATGTGCTCGGTGGAAAGACCGCGGCCACGGTCGGTCACAGTCAAAATCGCGTAGCCACCCTGCTCCACCAGTCGCACAACAACCGGCGTTCCCGGCTGGGAAAACTTCAGGGCGTTCTGAATCAGTTCGCCAACGATCTTTCCCAGGTAATCCTCGGACATCGCGATTGGAATCTCGCTGACTTCCAGCTGAACATCATCTGGCCGATTCGCGGTGCGGGCCTGATCCTGTGCCTGTTGTTCGATCAGACTGGAAGGAACTTCGGTTTTCTTGCCGAGAAGTGATTGAAGCTTTTGCGGATCAGCACCAAGGAGTTCAAGCTGCGCAAAGATCAGGAAGTTTTCAACCAGATGTTCCAGGCGCTTGCCGGATTGATAAATCACCTGGCCCATCTCGGAGATTTCCTCCGGCTGAAGCGACGCGGCATCGGAGGTCAAAATTTCGCCGTAGGCCAGAATGCCGTTCAACGGCGTCCGCAACTCGTGCGGCAGCATCATGCTGATGTTTTCCCGCAGGTCAGCGAGTTTCTTTTCTGCCTCCTGCCGGACTGCATTCACCTTCTTCAGGCGAACATCGACTGCAGCGTAAAGAGCTTCGATGGTGAACGGCTTGGGAAGATAATCGTCCGCGCCGAGCTCCATTCCGTGTCGCATGCCGGCCTGATCCGCGAGGCCGGTCATCAGGATGAACGGGATCGAAGCGGTGGAACCTTCGCTGCGAAGTGACGAAAGAGTCGCGTAGCCGTCCACCTTGTCCATGTTGACGTCGCAGAGGATGAGGTCGGGAAGTTCCTTTTTTGCCAGTTCGATTCCGCGTTCTCCGTTCTCAGCCTCGATGACTTCGAATCCATTTTGGCGAAGGGCGAGTTGAATCATCTCGCGCAACCATTCTTCGTCGTCAATGACCAGGATTTTTCTCATCGAACCGCCGGGCGTCTTATCGCAGATCACAGACTGTCTATCAACTGGCAAAAATTGAGTCACTTGCGTGTCCGTTGTCGTGCGCACGGCAGGGTGACAGCAATGCGTATGCCTTGAACTCCTCGTGCATGAAGCCTAACCCATGCTACTGAAGAATTTCTGAAAAATTTTCTCAAGTTTGTGGAAGGTCGGCTCAGCCCTTCAGCTGGGACATGATCTGATCGGTGATCGCCTTCACTGCCGCCTCGGCTTCCGCATCGTATCCGATCGCGGAATTTCCCTGCAGAGGAACGGAACAGGTGACTCCCGGCCGCCACTCGCCGCTGTCGCAAAGCTCGCATTCCTTCATGTTGTAGCGCGGATCCACGAAACCCAGGCTCTGCTTGATCTTGAGAAGATCCTTCATCTGCTCTCCGGTAAATGTGTTGATCGGCTTCCCGAGCTGTCCGGCCACGACGATCGTGCGGCAATAGGCTTCAATGATCTCCATCCGCCAGTACGCCTCCTCGATGTTGTTATGCGACCAGGTGACGACACCGTGATTGGCCATCAGGATCGTGTTGTATTGATCGGTCAGTTCAGCGACGAGCTTGCCCATGTCCGGTGAACCGGGCGTGCGATACGGTGCCACTCCGACGGAACAGAAAACTTCATATTCAGGCAGCATGCAGGTCGGCGGCGCAACGTTGGCGACCGCGAACGCCGTGGCGTAGGGCGGATGACAATGGCAGGTGGCGATCGCCTTCGGCTGCCGCTTCATCATCTGCAGGTGCATCAAAATCTCGCTGGTGCGCTTCTTCGTCCCACAAAGCTGGTTGCCTTCGAAATCCACCAGGCACATGTCCTCCGGCTTCAACGAACCTTTGCTCACGAGCGTGGGCGTGCAGATCGCAATGTCCTCACCGACGCGGATCGCCATGTTACCGCCATTGCCATCGACGTAGGCGCGCTTCCAGAGACGATGGCCCATTTCACAAATCTGTTCCTTGAGGCTGTGGGCATAGGGCGAATTGAAAAATGCCTCCAGTTCAGCTTTGGGGCTCTTCGAATTCAGCGGCTTGGACGGCGGTCGGGGCTTGCTGTCAATGGCGGGCGCCGATGCCGGTTTCGCAACGTCTGGTGTCGCTGTCTTGAAATTCTTCAATTCCAGGTCGCGCAGATAATCCCGCGCTGAGGGAGTCAAAATCGCACTGTCGGGCAGCGCGCGGACGTCTTTGCCTTCCTGCACCATCTGCTCCAGATCTCGAACACTGATCACTTGTTTCATTTTAGATTCGTCTGTAGCGGCGTCTCTGTGAGCACCGCAAATCCCGTTGCTCAGGTGGCCCGCCTGCGATGCTGCACCGTCCGGGCGCAGATCCCGTCGCAACAACTGGCAGCGAGACGCTGCCCCAAACCCGCAGCTGAGACAGCTGCGCTACTCGACGCTACCGTTCAAACGGGCTGTAAAAAATTTCGTCCACCAGCGCGGCGTTGATCGCATCAATGGGAGTCGGTTTCTCGAATGGAGCCGTCGCTTCCGCGCCTTCAATCACTCCGATCGTATGCCCCACTCCGCCGCCCAGGTCGTCGTAAACCACCAGCGTCGGCTCTTTGCTCATGCCCGCGGGTGCGTCGGTGCCGCGTTGGAAATGCTCGCGATTGAACGGACTCACGATGAGCCAGCGTCCGCCTTCCAAAGCAGGAACAGCAACGCTCAAAGTGACGCGACCTATGACGGTTCCGAGACGCATGCTTTTTAAGTTTTGATTTCTGAGTTCTAAGTTCCGAGAAATTCAAAAGTTGAATTCCAGAGGAACGCGCAACCGCATTCAGATTGAAGCCTGGAACTTGAAGCTTCGTTGGAATTTGGAACTTGGGATTTGGAATTTAAAATCTTCATACCGGCACTCCCGGTTCCTTCTCATCGACAATCCCAACCACCATCCAGCGCGCGGGACTTTTGCTGTCGCCAACCGTTTTCCGCGTGGCGGCGCCGTCGGACGAAATGATCACGCGCTGATGCATTCCAGCTCCATGCGGGTCGATCGCCACCTGCGGAACGCCTTCGGGATCGCCCGCGTTGTTGATCGGCTGACAGATGACAAGCCGCCACCCCTCGAAGCTCGGATGCTTCCGGGTCGCAACCACATTGCCTTCGACACGAGCTAGCAACATCGGGAAAACTCCAGATTCGAAGTTCCAAAATCCAAACAAACTCCAATGGCAAAATTCCAATGCGAAGCGCTCGTGTTCCATTCTGAAGCTTGGAACTTGAAGCTTCTATGGATACTGGAACTTGGAGTTTGGAATTTCATCAAACCCGTTCAGTAAATCCTGAGATTGTCCACCATCACACAACGCCGCACGCGCGTGAACGTCCTCGGATTCGTGATGCCTTCACCTGTCGGCGTGGCGATTGAGAAACTCAGGTAACCTTCACCGCCAAGTCCGAGACCCGTCGGCGATGCGCCGTTCTTCACAAACAAAGTGGTGTCGAGCGCGCGGGCCATCGCGGTGATGTTCTCCACATCGTGCGAATGAATGATCGCCGTGTGCTTGTAGTTGTGCTCGGCCTGTTTCGAAAGTTCGATGCCTTCCTCAACGCTCTTCACGCGAACGATCGGCACCATCGGCATCATCTGCTCCTCCTGAACAAACAGGTGATTCGCATCGGTCTCGGCAAAGAGAAGCTGTGTGCCCGCCGGAACATTCACTCCCGCGGCCTTTGCGAGAACCGAAACGTCCTTGCCGATGAAATCGCGATTCACAGAGGCATGACCGCAACCACCGCCCTGCCCTTCCTTGAAGGTGAACGCGGCTTTCGACAGATTCTCCAGCTGCGTCGAATTCAACTTCACCGCGCCGTTCTCAGACATCCGCTGCATCAACTTGTCCGCAACGCTGTCGAGCACGAACACTTCCTTTTCACCGATGCACAGCAGGTTGTTGTCGAACGCGCCACCTTCGATGATTGCCCTTGCCGCACGCGTCGGACAGCAAGTGTCATCGACAAACACGGGCGGATTTCCAGGACCGGCGCAAATCGCGCGCTTGCCGGATTGCATCGCCGCTTTCACGACCGCCGGACCGCCGGTGACGCAGAGCAGCCGAACCGCTTCGTTTTTGCAGATCGCAGAAAAGGAATCGAGCGTCGGCGTCTCGATGATGGTGATGAGATTCTGAATTCCGGTTTCGCGTTCGATCGCCTTGTTGTATTCGCGGACGGCCATGGCTGCACATCTGGCCGCGCCCGGATGCGCGTTAAACACCACGGCGTTGCCTGCCGCGACGATGTTCACGATGTTGCCGCTCAGCGTGGGAATCGAATGCGTCGAAGGCGTGATCGCCGCGACAACTCCGAATGGAGTGTATTCCTCAAGCGTGATGCCATGATCGCCACTGCGCGCGTCGGGACGGAGCCATTCGACACCGGGTACGAGCTTGATGATCTTCAGCTTCGCAATCTTGTGATCGAGACGGCCGATCTTTGTTTCCTCGAGTTCGATTCGGCCCCATTCCTCCGCGTTCGCCTCGGCCATCGTTTTGACGATCTCAACCACCTTGGCGCGCGCCGCAACACCCTTCTGCTGCAACTGCCAGAACCCGTGGCTGGCCGCCGCGCAAGCTTCGTTGGCATCGGAAAACACGCCGTACTTGCCGGCGCTCGAACCGAAGCTGCCGCCCGTTGCAATGTTCACGCGCTTTTCACCACAGCCGCATGAACTCGCCGGAGCCGAGGAGCCGTTCGTTTTGGGCGCAACCGCGGCACCGTTCAGGCGGCCAAGCACCTCCGCCACCACATCTCGAATCAAAGTCTCGTTCACTGAATTCATATGTTTCCGCAGATTTCACAAATTTCCGCAGATCGGAATCTGCGGGCCTCCGCGGCATTTGCGGATTCGTCATCTGTGTTCAATCTGTGTTTCATCCGTGACTACGCTTTCGCACTGAAAATCTGTTTCCCAAACACATCCACCGTATCGACGATGCCGATGATCACTGCGTCCACCGGCGCTTCCTTCATTCCAGGCGCCAGCCGCGCGGAACTTCCCTGGCAGAACAACACCATTTCACCAACGCCTGCGCCGACGCTGTCCACGGCAACAATCGTATTGGCACCGGGACGAAACTTCGTGGGGTCCTTGTCGTCCACGAGCTGGGGGCGCAGCAACAGGAGCTTGCGCCCGCTCATCGCGGGATCTTTTTTCGTGGCGACCACTGCGCCTTCGACTTTGGCGAGAAACATAAGCGTACTGCGTGAGGAATGATGCGTGACAACATGAAGAGCTTTCGCTCGCGATCACAGATCACGAATCACGTTTCACGACTTACTTCTTTTTCGGCAGAACGGCTTCGACATCCTGATGTGGACGGGCGATGACATGCACGCTCACCACGTCGCCTTTGATGGCCTTGATGGCCTGCGCGCCGGCATCGACAGCTGCTTTGACAGCCGCCACGTCGCCAACGACAACTGCCGTGACGAGTGCATTGCCGACCTGTGTCATCGGTCCGGCGAGTTCAACGTTCGCCGCCTTGAGCATCGCGTCGGTGCCTTCGACGAGAGCGACGAGGCCGCGCGTTTCGATCATTCCAATTGCTTGATGTGCCATAATTCAGTTTGAGTTCTAGGTAAGTTCCAAATTCCAGATTCCAATTTCCAATGAGCTTCCAAACATCAAATCCCAATCACGTGATGAACGTGTTTCCTGGAGCTCGAAGCCTGGGATTTCTTTGAAGTTTGGAACTTGGAATCTGGAATTTTTCATCAGTTGTTTTCCAAAAATCGTTTCACTTCCCGCGCCACGACGAGTTCCTCGTTGGTCGGAATCACCATGACCTTCACGCGCGAACTTTCAGAGCTGATCACTGCTTCAGTTGCTTGAACCGACTTGTTCTTTTCCGCATCGAGCACGATCCCGAGATTTTCGAGGTTCGCACAGATCGCCGCTCGCAGTTCGGTACGGTTCTCACCGGTTCCCGCTGTGAACACAATCGCGTCCGCACCGTTCAGCTCGAAGAAATAACTGCCGATCCAATGCCTCGCACTCGCAACGAAAACGTCGATGGCCATCTTCGCCTGCGCATCGCCCTGAGCTGCGGCAGCCATGATGTCGCGAATGTCGTTCGAAACGCCGCTCAAACCTTTGAGTCCGGATTCCTTCGAAAGCTGGCGCTGCGCCTCGTCGATCGTGATGCCGAACGTTTTCACCGCGTAAGGAATCGCCTCAGCGTCGAGATCACCCACGCGATTGTTCTGTGGCAAACCCGATTGCGGGCTCATGCCCATGCTGGTTCCAATGGCCGCTCCGTTCAGGATGCCCGTCACACTGGAACTGCCGCCGAGATGACAGGAAATCACGCGCAATGGTGCACCGTTGATCTGCGTTTTGCCGCCATCGAGGTAGAGGCGACGCGCGCGTTCCGCGACATCGTTTCGCCCGAGCAATTCCGCAGAGCGTTCGGCGATGAACTTATGGCTGGCGCCGTGGAAACCGAACCGGCGAACACCTGCCTCATACCACGCTTGCGGCACGGCGTAGCGCATCATCGCAGGCGGCGCGAACTGGTAGAACGCCGTTTCAAACAATCCCACCAACGGCGTCTTCGGCATGCGTTCAGAGAACAATTTGATGCCGTTGATGTAGGGCGGATTGTGCGCCGGCGCGAGACCGTTGTAATCCGCCATCGCCTTCAGCACGTGCTCATCGAGCCGCACGCAGCCGGTGACGTCTTTTGCCAGAACCGTTTTGAAGCCGACCGCAGCGAGTTCCGATTCGCTCTGGATCGCGCCGGAATTCTTCAGCTCAGCCAGGCAATCCTCAATCGCCTTTGGATAATCGGTGACGCGCTCAAAGCCGCCCTTGTGCAAAAGGCGCTCGGGGCTGCCCGAGGAATCGAACAGCCGCCACTTGAGCGAGGTCGAGCCGATGTTGGCGACGAGAATCTTCATCCATCTACGGTTTATGATTTACGATTTACGAGCTGGCCGCGGATCGAATTGAATCGAAGGCGCGTCAATCGTCATTTGCAAATCGCAAATCCAAAATTACTGCTGAAGCCACTTGCCGAGACCGCTGAGCCCTTCGTGCGGGCGCGGGATCACCTGGACACTGACAACAGATCCAACCTGGGCGGCTGCGGCGGCACCGGCGTCAGTGGCGGCTTTCACAGCGGCGACGTCGCCACGGAAGAAACCGGTCACATAACCACTGCCGATCTTTTCCCAGCCGGTCAGGGTGACATTGGCGGACTTGAGCGCAGCGTCACAGGCTTCGAGCAAAGCGCACAGGCCCTTGCATTCGATCATTCCAATTGCTTGTTGAGGCATAAATTCGTTTCGCGTTTTGAGTTTGGGTTTCGCGTTATTTCTTCGCCGCAGCAGCGTTCTCACCAAGGAACGCACCGAGCAGGTCATCATGCGGACGGGCGAGGATGTGGGAGCTGACAAGTTCCCCAACCTTCGCCGCCGCCTTCGAGCCGGCGTCCACAGCGGCTTTCACGCTGCCGACGTCGCCCTTGCAAAGGACTGTGATCAGTCCGCCGCCGATGGGGATGGTTTTGACGAGGCTGACGTTGGCGGCTTTCACCATCGCATCGCTGGCTTCGATGCTGCCGACGTAGCCCTTGGTTTCGATCATGCCGAGTGCTTCGCTCATAGTTCAGTTGATAGTTGATTGTGGAAAGTTGATGGAAAGTGAGTGTTTACTTGATCAGTTCGCAGGGTGTATCGGGCTGCAAATTGCAGGCATTGCCTTCATCGGTGTCGATGTGAACCTCCAGCTTGAAGCTTTTGTCCACGCGGACGAGCATCTTGTCGAGCGTGATGGCGCACGGACCGCCAATCTTGAGCTTCATTTCATCGCCGGCTTTCACACCGTAATAACTCGCATCCGCGGGCGACATGTGCACGTGACGCAGCGCACGAATCACACCCTCCTGCATTTCAAAAAATCCAGCCGGACCCATCAGCATGCAGCCGAGCGTGCCTTTGATGTCCCCGGAAATTCGCAGCGGCAGTTCGAAGCCGAGTGCAATACCGTCCGTGTAGGAAAGTTCCACCTGATTCAGATTCCGGCACGGACCGAGAATGCGGAGATTCGAAATGACGCGACTGCGCGGACCGATCAAAGTGAGCGTCTCCCTCGCAGCAAACTGCCCTTCCTGGTAAAGCCACTTGTGAACCGTGAGCTGATACCCCTTGCCGAAAAGAATGTCCACCGCCTCCTGAGTGAGATGGCAATGCCGCGCACTGATGTTTACGAGCAATGGATTTGGCGCTGCTGCCGGGGTCGGAAGCGGTTTGCCCAAACGCTGATAAACCGCCTGCCGAACGAGATGTTCGACCGCCGCACGATGCAATGTCGGACTCGGTGCAACCATAGCAATGGCCGAACTCTGCCAAAACCAAGATCAAAGTCAATAAACTTCTTGCAAAATCTTCCAATTTCTTCCACAGTCTTGCCAGATGTCGTCGGAAGAACGCCAAAAAAGGATCGAAACCTATCTTCAGAAGATGGAGTTTGCGTCTTTGGAAGAGCTGGCAAAGCACGTAAACGCCTCTGTTTCAACAGTTCGCCGCGATCTTACCCTGCTGGAAGCCACCGGAACGTTGAAGCGTACGCACGGAGGTGCGCGACTTTTGGCGCCCGCGACAGACGAGTTCGTCTTTTCAGCGCGGGATACGCATCAGCTTTCCGAAAAGGATGCGATCGGCAGGGCCTGCGCGGCGCTGATCCAACCCAATCAGAGCGTGATCATCGACGCTGGCACGACGACGTATCACGTCGCGCGATATCTCGAAGAAAAAACGCCGCACATCATCACAAATTCTTTGCCCGTGGCGAATCACTTTGCCGGAGCGAACCGTCTCGAAGTGGTGGTTTCGGGCGGAGTGATTTACCCCAAGCTCGGCGTACTGGTCGGTCCCCTCGCGGTGGAAGCGTTCACAAAAATTCACGCTGACGTCGCGATCATGGGCGGCGGTGGAATCGGGTTGGACGGCGTTTACAATTCACACGGTCTGCTGATCGACATCCAGCGCGCCATGATCAACGCCGCGCAAAAGGTGATCTTCTGTGTCGATCACACAAAGTTCGGCCGGCAGTCGGTACTTGCGTTGTGCCCGTTGGAAACAATCGACATCGTCGTGACCGACAGCAACGCGCCCACAGATTTGGTTGCGCAGCTTAGAGAAAGAGGTGTTGAAGTCGTGGTGGCTTCCTGACCTCGCGGAGCGTCGCTCATCGCAAGGCTTATACGCCTTGTTCTGACAACAGCGGTTTCAGTTCAGTCAGGACCTGCTCCACTGAAATCTTTTTCAGACCAAGTTCATTTCGAACAATCGCAATCCCCTCGTGCGGCGGACGCCACACGGCTTCGTTTGTTTCGCCCCACAGGATTATGCCGCGAAGACCGAGTGCCGCCGCGAGATGCGAAACGCCCGAGTCATGTCCCACAAAAGCCGAACAGCCTTGAAGCAAACGCGCCAGTTCTGCCAGCGGAAGGCTTTGGGCCACGCGGATGCGCGCCGGTGGAAGCGCTGCCGCCAGTCGTTGCAATCGTTCTCCCTCCGCTTCGCCACCGACGATCAACAAACTGTGTTTCGTCTCTACCAGAAGCACACGAATCAACTCCGCCCACTTTTCCTCCGGCCAGTTCTTTTTCTCGCTGCCGCTGCCGGGATGAAGCGCAATCTGGCTGATGGCAGAAGGTTGATCGTTGATGGAAAGACGCGGCAATTCGTCAGCGTCGAAAATGGCCAGTCGTTCGAGCGGCTTCAGGTAAACCTTCGATGCGTGCAAAGCTTCCGCTTCGTTCGGTCGATGCGGCCCAACAATGAATTGCGCCTTGGTGCAGCGGGCGATGTTGGTTTTGAAAATTTCATCCGGATCGAACAGGTAGGAAACGATCAGGTTGAACCCGGCGAAATATTCCATCAGCTCCGGATTCAACGTTCCGTTCCGCGCAAAAAATCCTGCGAGCGGTCCGGCCTCGATCGATTGCACGCGATCCACAAGATTGCCCACGACAGCGAGCTGGACGATGTGCGGATAGCCGAGAACTTCCAGGTGAGCGTCGGGAAATTGCTTTCGCAGCGCGGCAATGGCCGGAAGCGTGAGGATGAAGTCACCGATCGCACCGCCTCGAATGACGAGAATTTTGCCGCGCATAGGCACGGAGCAACTTCCAACAGTTTAGAACACGGTCAAGCCGAGCGCGGCCACGAACAGTCCGAACGCCAGCCGGAGGGCGGAACCGACCTTCACCCGCTTTTCATTCGCGACCATCCAGTCAAGGATGTCCCGCAGTCGAAATGGCGAGATGGTGAACCAGATTCCCGCGACAACAAAAATGTAGGCGAGTGTTTGGATCACGAGCGTCCACTGCGTGACATTCAGCATCGGCCGGCCGGAATCGACCATCAGTTTTCCGAGCAGCAACAAAATCACTGCCAGCCCGCGAATCGCGATCAAATCCTGGACATAAATGCACGACCCGATTCCAACCACAGCGAAGCCGGTGTAGAGATAGGGCTTCATGCGCTGGAACTCGGAAACGGTTTCCAGCTTCAGGTTCCAGAGAAACCAGCCCGTGGCGAGCAGCATCAGAAAAATCCCAAGGGGAACGTTCCGCGGAAACTTCCTCACGGCTTCGGCAAACTTCTGCGGGTACAGCAGACCGTAAATCTGCGGAACAGCCACAGCCAGACCGAGCACAATTGCAAGCGTTGACAAATCCAGTGTCATGAACAGGCGGCAAAGATGGCGCAAGCGAACGGAAACTCCAGCCTGTTTTTCTCGACCAGCCGGTCTTCACCCGATCTTTCCCGAGTTCCCTTCTCACCCGAATGAGTCTTCCAAAATGCCCTGTTGTCCGGCATCTCTCCTTGACCGACGCCCGCAGAAACAGGGAGACTTCAGGCATCTTGGCACCAACAGCCTGTTAGTATGACGTTTAGACTTACTCCCTCCCGGCTCGCTTGCATTGTTACAACGTTCATCCTTTCGATCGTTTGCTTCAGCGAGGTCTCTCAGGCGGCGACTGTTTCAACGAACGGCTTCGAACCGCTCGGTCCGTCCAGCCGCAGAACAGCCCTCGTCATCTCCGAAATCATGTACGCGCCGGCGGACAAATGGGGTCCCAAGGAACTGGAATTTATCGAACTCTGGAACTCCGGCATCATCACCGAAGATCTCACCGGACACCGCCTCACTGGCGAAATCGAATACACCTTTCCCCCGGGCACCACTCTCGCCCCGCAGCAGTTTCTCGTGGTCGCAAAGGATCCCGTCGCCGCGCAAGAGTTCTATGGCGTGACCTTTCTCGGTCCATACAGCGGCAAGCTCAACAATGACGGCGGCTCCCTCATTTTGTTGAATGAACTCGGCGGGCGACTGCTTCAGATCGATTACAGCAGCCGATCGCCCTGGCCGGTGGCCGCTTCCGGCAGCGGACATTCGCTCGTTCTCAGCCGTCCAAGCTATGGCGAAAACGATCCGCGCGCCTGGTCGATCAGCGACACAATCGGCGGAAGTCCGAAGGCTGTTCAAACCTATGGCGAAGAACCCCTGGCGGGCGTTGTCATCAATGAAATCCTCGCCCACACCGACCCGCCGCTGGTGGACTTCATCGAACTATTCAACACCACAATGCAGCCGATCAATCTCTCGGGCGCATGGCTGAGCGATGACATTGACACCAACAAGTTCCGCATTCCGAATGGAACGATCATTCCAGCGCGCGGTTACGTCGCCTTCACGCAGTCGCAACTCGGCTTCGGACTGTCCGCTGATGGCGAATCCGTTTTTCTGGTCAACTCGAATGAGACGCGAGTGATCGATGCGGTTGACTTTCCCGGACAGGAGAATGGCGTTTCGTGGGGGCGTTACCCAAATGGCACGCCCGGCTTTCAACGGCTTAATTCGGTCACACTCGGAACCGCCAATGGCACTCCCCGCCTCAGCCCGGTTGTGATCAACGAAATCATGTATCACCCAATTTCGGAAAACGACGACGATGAATACGTCGAACTCTACAATCGCAGCGGCAGCGCGGTGGACATCTCCGGCTGGCAATTGCAGGAGGGCATCAGCTACACATTCCCGCCGAATACAATCCTCGCGCCAAACGCGTATATCGTCGTCGCTGCCAACCGGACCAATCTCATTGCCAAATACCCGCAGCTGAACAACACGAATACGTTTGGAAACTTCAGCGGCAGGCTCTCGAACAGCGGCGAACGCATCGTGCTGGCCAAAGTCGATGATCTCATCTCCACAACCGGCGGCGTGACGGTCACGAATCTCTTCTACATCCCGATGAACGAGGTCACCTACGCCGATGGCGGGCGCTGGGGCAAATGGAGCGACGGCGGAGGCAGTTCGCTGGAGCTGATCGATCCGAACGCAGACACCCGCCTCGCGCCGAACTGGGCTGACAGCGACGAATCGTCCAAGGCTTCATGGACCACCATCGACATCACGAGCATTCTTGAGAACGGCCAGGCGAGCGTGCACGAAGGCAGTGGCTTTTATGGAGTCGCAAATCGGTTCGAGATGTTTCTTCAGGGCGAAGGCGAAGCGCTGATCGATGACATTCAGTTCCTCAACAACAACGGCCCGAACATGGTCGCGAACGGAAATTTCTCGAGTGGCACGACCGGATGGACCTTGCGAGGCGTGCTGCGCAATTCGTTTGTAGAAAACGGAGTTGGAACCGGAGGCTCGCCCGCACTGCACATGGTTTCCGCCGCGCGCGGCGATACAGGCGCCAACAAAATCTCGAGAGCCCTTTCAAGCACCGCACTCACTGGCGGCACGAACACCGGCACCATGCGCGCTCAGGTTCGGTGGCTGAAAGGTTCTCCCTACATTCTGCTGCGGCTGCGCGGCAACTGGATGGAAGTTTCTCAACGCCTGAACACGCCGACCAACTGCGGCACGCCCGGACTGTCGAACTCCAGACGCGTCGCCAATGCCGGCCCGGCAATCACCGAAGTATCCCATTACCCCGTGTTGCCATCCGGCAGCCAGCCGGTCGTCGTCCGGGCTCGTGTCGCCGATCCGAATGGCGTGAGCTCGGTTAGCCTGCACTACCGCATCGATCCCGCGAACACCTACGCCACCGTCGCAATGCTCGACAACGGCACAGGCGGCGACGCCATTGCCGGCGACGGAATCTACTCGGTCACGCTTCCAGGCAGAAACATTGGAACCCTTGCCGCGTTCTATATCACCGCGAACGACAACGGCGCCGCAGCAACGCAGTTCCCTGCGGAAGCCAACAAGCGGGAATGCCTCATCCGCTGGGGCGAAACGAATTTGCCCGGCGTCTTCGGCACCTACCGTCTGTGGGTCACAGCGGCGAATGTTTCCTTCTGGGCAAGCCGGGAAAAGAATGCGAACGACACCATCGACGCCACCTTCGTCTATAACAACGTTCGCGCGGTGTACAACGTCGATACGATGTACAGCGGCAGTCCGTTTCATACACCTGTTTACGACACCCCGATCGGCTTTCCCTGCGACTACGAAGTGAACTTTCATCCGGATGAACGCTTTCTCGGATCCGAGCCGTTTGTCCTGACAGCCTATGATGCCGTCATCGATAACTTTTTCATGAACGATGATTCCGCCCAGGTGGACATCACGGGCAACTGGATCGCCCGCAAGCTCGGCCAGCAATACAATCATCGCCGCCATGTTCGAATGTTCGTGAATGGCATCCACCGCGGAACCATTTACGACGACACCCAGCAGCCGAATTCGGAAATGGTGGAGGAGTATTTTCCGGACGATGTCGATGGCGACCTCCGCAAGATCGAGAGCTGGTTTGAATTTGCCGACAACGCGCAGGATCAGGGCAGCGTGTACGCGACGCTCCAGCGATTCAACAAGAGCAACGGTGAAATTGACACGAAACGATATCGCTGGAACTGGCGTCCGCGCGCCACGCGAGATCCCAACAACTGGACCGCGTTCACGAACCTGGTCGCCGCCGTGAACAACACGTCGGCGCCAAACTACGAGGACATTGTCCGCACGTGGATGGATGTGCCGAACTTTCTCCGCCCGATCGTCACGCATCACATCTGCGGCAGCTGGGACAGCTACGCCTACAGCCGCGGGAAGAACATGTTCGCCTACAAACCCGACAACCTCGGCTGGCGCCTGTTGATGTGGGACATTGAAATTTCGCTCGGTGCCGGAGGCGACGGTCCCACGACGGACATTTACGTCATGTTCGATACCACGCTTCGCAACATGATTCTGAACGTGCCTGCGTTCCATCGCGAATACCTGCGCGGTTTCCGGGAGGCGCTCGACACCGCCCTCGCGCCGGGCGCGGTGAATCAGGCTCTCGACGAACGCTACGCGGCATTCCAGGCCGCAGGCATTCCTTTGGTATCGCCAGATTTCATCAAGTCCTACATCAACAGCCGGCGCAACTATCTTCAAAGCGTCATTCCGAATGCGAACTTCGCCATCAGCAGCCCATCGTACCAGGTGATCAATGGAACCAACATGGTCACCATCACCGGCACCGGACCGCTGTCGGTCGAAAACATCCTCGTTAATGGCGTCAGCTATAAGGTGACCTGGACCAGCGTCACGAACTGGAGCGTGACCGTCCCCCTCAATGCCGGAAACAACGTTCTCAACATCCTCGCCACCGACCGCCACGGCACGAACATCGCCGGGGCCACCGGATCGGTCACCGTCAATTACACCGGTGCCAACGTCGATCCTGAAGGGTTCGTCATCTTCAATGAAATCCAATACAAACCGAGCGTTGAAGGCGCAGCCTATGTGGAGTTGTTCAATTCGCACTCCAATCGCATGTTCGATCTGTCCGGCTGGACGATCAACGGCCTCGGTTACACGTTTCCGTCCGGAACCACACTCGCACCGCGAAGCTATCTGGTTCTCGCGAACAACCGTCAGATTTTCAACACGACCTACGGCATCACTGCCGTTGCGTTCGATGAATACCCGGGAACGCTCGATCCCAACGGTGAAACGCTCACGCTGCTCCGACCCGGCGTTGGAACCAATCAGATCGTCGTCAACCGCGTCCGCCACGAAAGCGTTGCGCCCTGGCCGGTCATCACGAACAACGCCTCGTTGCAGCTGATCGATGCCTCGCAACCGAACAGCCGCGTGGCGAACTGGACCGCACACGTCACGGTCGGCCCGGAGCCGCAATCGTTGCCGAACCTGCTGCCGCTGAATTCCACCTGGCGTTACATGCAGACGCAGAACCTCGATGGCTCGTCCTGGTTCGCGACAAACTACAACGACTCCGCCTGGCCAAGCGGAGCGGGATTGCTTGCAGCGGAAAACAATCCAGCGATCACGCCATTGATCCAGACCACGCTGAATGCTCCGAATCTTGCAATCGGCGGCGTGCAGGCGGGCCACGCCTATTACTTCCGCACCCAGTTCAACCTCAGCAATGATCTCACCGGATATCAGATCACTGCATCAGCCTACATCGACGATGGAGCGGTGATTTATGTGAACGGAGTCGAAGCGAAGCGCATCCGAATGAACGGCGGCGCTGCAAACAACATGACGCTCGCCAATGCCCTGCCGCCCGGCGATGACGCTCTCTCGGCGGACGTGTTCGTGCTTCCGTCGTCTCTTTTCCGTGTGGGAACCAACTACATTGCAGTCTCTGTTCACCAGAGGACAACTGGGAGCACGGACATCGTGTTCGGCCTCAAACTGGATGCCGTTTACATCAGCACGCTCGTCACACCGGGCCGGCAGAATGCCTTCACTGCCACGCTGCCGCCCTTCCCGCCGCTCTGGCTGAACGAACTTCAGGCGAACAATTCCACCGGCCCTACTGACAACTTTGGCCAGCGCGATCCCTGGGTGGAAATCATCAATACGTCCGCAACCAACGTCAGCCTCAGCGGACTGTATCTCTCCGACGATTATTCCAATCTGACCAAGTGGGCATTCCAGCCCGCCAGCGTTGCATCGAACGGCTTCACACTCGTCTGGTGCGACAATCAGACCGATCAGACAACGCCATCCGCAATTCATGCCGGCCTGACACTCGCCTCCGGATCGGGACGGCTTGCACTGTCTCGCGTGGTGAATGGCACGCCGCAGGTTCTCGACTATCTCAATTATTACGCACTGCCGGCGAACTGGAGCTATGGCGACGTTCCCGATGCCCAGCCGTTCTTCAGGCAGCAGATGTTTTTCCCGACGCCCGGCGCGACAAACAACGGAGCCGCAGCGCCGATCACGGTCTTCATCAACGAATGGCTTGCCGACAACACGGCGACGCTGGCCGATCCGGCCGATGGCGGGTATGAAGACTGGTTCGAACTCTACAACGCGGGAACCGAAAGCGTGAATCTCGGCGGCTATTATCTGACCGACAATCTCGCGAACAAATTCCAGTTCCAGATTCCGGACAACGGCCATTATGTCATTCCGCCCGGAGGCTTTTTGCTCGTGTGGGCCGACAATGAAGCGAACCAGAACTCAACCAACCGTGCCGATCTCCACGTGAACTTCGCATTGTCGAAGGGCGGCGAAGCGCTCGGACTGTTCGCAGCCGATGGAACAATGATCGATGCGGTGACATTCGGAGCTCAGACAACGGATGTCAGCGAAGGCCGGTTTCCCAACGGTGCGGCAAACATCTATTCGATGCCGACGCCGACGCCACGCGCATCCAACGTTGTCCCCAACAATCCGCCCGTCCTGGAGCCGATTGCAGATCAGGTGGTGACACTCGGACAGACATTGAACCTGCAGGCAGTGGCAACCGATGCCGATCTGCCCGGGCAAACACTGAGCTTCAGCTTTGCCACCGCTCCGGCCAGCGCAACGATCGGAAGTTCTGATGGCGTCATCACATGGACGCCGTCCATCGCTCCCGCGAACAACACGTTCGCCATTGTTGTAACCGACAATGGAATTCCGAGCCTGAGCGCAACGCAGAGCTTCTCTGTCATCACAGCACCGATGCCGGAACCGGCCAATTACCGAATCGCTGAAAACGCCTTCCAGTTCAGCTGGAGCAGCGTCGCCGGACAGAAATTTCAGGTGGAATTCAAAGACAATCTCAACGATCCGCAATGGCTGCCAATCAGCGGAATCCTGACTGGCACCGGCGGAACGATGTCCTTCACGAATGTTCTCGAAGACGAGTCCATTCAGCGCTTCTTCCGCTTGAAGGTTTTGCCGTAGAAGAAAGTTCGCTCAATTCCGGGAAGCAGGAAAACGGATCGGAATCTCCGTCACGTTTGTGAAAAGAATCACGGTGTCCTTTGGAACCGAACGGAATGCACGGCGATAGCGGTCTGATTCCAACGGTTCTGAAGTGACGTCGCGAATGACGATTCGGACAACCTGTTTTGGAAAACGCCGCGCCAGTTCGCCGTAGGCTTCCGGATCGCGTTCACCCGAATCGCCGACGAGCACGAATCGCCGTTTGGGAACCTGTTTTATGATCCCTTCGATGCGCTCGGTTTTGTAGCGTTCGGGATCGGCAAAGAGATTCCAGAACGTCCGGTCTTTCCATCGGAATTCCTTCAGCAGAAAAACACCCGACGGAAATCCATTCGTCTGCACGAATTCCGCGAGCGGTTCATACAGCTGCCATGGACTTGCCGACACGTAAAAGAACTGTGTGTCCGGTTCCCGGCTCCATTCGGCAAAAACCGGGGCCATTCCAGGAACAGGCCGGAAAGGGTTCACGAATGTGTTTCGCAGCAGCGCCTTTCGATCGAGCACTTCGGAAATCTTGATCGTGTCGTCGATGTCCGAAACCACTGCGACGCCGCGATCCTGAATGAAGGACGCTTCCCCTTCCATCCGGCGCGTATCTTTCGCCGGCAACACGGCCTGGAACGGCAGCTTCATGAAACCGGCCTCGTTCGTGATCGCATGCTGTCGAATTTCCTGCGCACTCAAGCGAATCGAGCCTTCGAAATGTCCGTTCGGTTCCGATTTCTCCGCCGTGAACGTCCGTCCTCCAATCCGAATCACCACACGTTTGCCGCGCTGATTGTCCACGAAGAAAAGCCCGACCCGCCGATCGAAAATCTCGCGCTCGGATTCCGTCAGGGTGTCGCGATCGATTCCCACAGCGCGTGACAACACGGCCCTTGCCGCGCGCCGGTTTTCCCGCTCGAACACACAACCGGTGATCTTCACATCCCAACCGTTGCCGTCCGGCGTTTCGTAACAGACCGCCGGAAAGAAAACCAATTCCTCATCGCTGCGGATGTTGGAAACTGCCGCTTGAACAGTGGCCAGCGTCAAGGTCAGCACACTTAAAAATTGGAGCGTTCGTTTCATGAATGTAACGCGCTGGTGGCGCCAATGGTCGAATGCACTGCTTCAATTTCGGCGACCAGTTCCGTCCGCAGTTTGAGCAGCCTTTTCGCCGCGAACGGCGCGCGCAGCAAAACAATCGTATTGCCGATGCCGGCTTTCAAGCGACGGAACTCGCGCAGATGATAAAACGCCAGCAGCGTCGATGGTGGTAGAGAAAGCGCATACCAAAAGCTCGCGGGCCAGCCAAAGAAGGCGTGAAAGATGCCGATGTAGGCAGCGAAAAATCCGGCATAGAGGACGATGCCGCCCAGGATTTTCGTGGTGGAAGTTTGCGCCTTCCGCTTCTCCGGACTGGGAAACGTTTTGAGCGCCCATTGAATGACAATGTGCGGCAGAAATCGATGCACCCAGCCGTACACCGCAATCGGAAGTCCCAGCACGGCGACCGCCGCCCAGAACAGGCTCTGGCGTGCCAGCCGTTCCCGATGCGGAAAAAGCGCGAGCGATTCATCGGAAATCCGCAACCTGGCAAGCCATCGCTCGTACAACGCAAGCCTCTGCGTGAATTGCCGAGCGCGATCCGGCTCCGTGCGGAACACGTGATCGACCGCCGTTGTGATGCGCTGGGCCAGAATCAATTCCTCCGCCCGCGGCGACACCGCCTCGTGTTCGACACGATTTCCGAGTCGCAAGCGATCGAGGTAAAGACGCTTCACTCCCTCGACGACTCGTGTCTGTTCCAGCTCGGGAATGTGCAGGATCAGCGATTGAATCCGTTTCTCAATTTCATCGGTGAAGCGATTGATGCATTCCTTTTTCCGGTCCAGATAACCGTCGAGAAAGTCGGCGGCAACGATCGGTTCGCCAAAGTTTGCCAGCACGTCCGAACGATAAAATTCCTTCGCGGAATAAGTGAGCCCGACAGGCACGATCTTCAGACCGAGTTTTCCGCCATGCCGGTGCTCCAGTTCGAGCGCCATTCGCGCCGCGCCGCTCTTGACCTCACGCAACCGTGAATCGTCGTAAGTCACACCTTCCGGAAAAATGCCAATCGCCTCGCCACGCTCCAGCACCTGAAAACAGGCCTCGAATGTATCGGCCACACTTCGCATCGCGCGCGGATCGTCCTTGGCCCGATTGATGGGGATCACACCGCAGCGAAGCAGAAACCATTTCACCGGCTTGAATTTGAACAGCTGCACGGTGGCGACGAAATTCACCTTCCGCGAAACAGTGGCCCCGATCACCCACGAATCCGTCAGAGAATTGGGATGATTCGACGTGAAGAGAACCGGACCGCAGCCGGGAATGTTCTCGCGATGAAACCGTTCGATCCGTCGGAAGTAGAAGCCGAGTGCAAGCCCGATCAGCCCGCGCATCAGACGATACAGAACTGTATGCGAGCGATTCATTTCAACTCATCGCAACGGCAGCAGCATTCACACGGCGCACAACCGCATCGCAAATCGCGCCCGCCGCGGTCGCGCGTCCGAGTTCCTTTGCCGCACGCCCCATCTCCGCGAGTTTCTTCGATCCGAGCAGCTGCTCGATGCGATAGGGAAGGTCTTCCACACGATTCACCTTCGCCGCCGCGCCGCGTTCGAGCAGGAAATCGCTGTTCGCAGCTTCCTGTCCGGGAATCGGATTGAGAATGAACAACGGCTTGCCGAGCGCGAGCGCTTCGGACGAAGTCAGGCCGCCAGGCTTCGTGATCACGAGATCTGAAATGTTCATCAGCTCGTGCATGTTCGTGGTGAACCCGAGCACGTGGGTTGGATGTTTCCGATCCTGCACCGCCAGTTCGCGTCGCAATTCTTCGTTCCGGCCGGTGACCACCACGGTTTGAAATTCCTTCTGAACTTCATCCAGTCCCGCGAGGATTTCGGCAACCGGTCCCATTCCAAAACCGCCGCTGAGCACCAGCAGCACGGGCATGTCGTCGCGAAGTCCGATCTTCCTGCGAACGGCGATTCCATCGATGCGTCCGCTGAATCTGCCCGACACAGGAATGCCGGTGGCGATCACGTTCTGTTCATTCGCGCCACGTGCCACCAGACGCACCTTCGTCTCTTCCGCCGCCACACAATAAAGATCGACACAGGCATCCATCCAGAGCGCGTGTGCTTCGAAATCGGTGACGACGCTGACCACGATCGGATCAAACTCACTGTTCTGCCGGCACATCTGTCCGAGCATTTCGAGCGGTGCGTAATGCGTGCAGATCACGGCGTCCGGCCTGAACTGCTTCACGTGACGTACGAACTTCAACCGCGAGCTGCTGGGGAACATCTGCTTGAATTTGTTCAGGCGGCGGGCGGCCTTCGGATTGTCGGTGGATTTGAAGACCATTCCCCACAACTCCGGCGCGCGTTCCACGAGCTTCACGTAACCGTCGGAATGAATCTTCCGGTGCAGCGGTGAAAAGAATTTCAGAATGTCGGTCCGTTCGACAACGTCCGCCGGCCGGGCGGCCTTCCAGGCTTCCTCAAGGGCAGCAGCAGCGGCGACGTGCCCTCCTCCGGCGGTGACAGTGGCAATCAGGATCCTCATGGTCGCAATGGCGCAAACCTTGCCGAAGCCGTCTGATGTTGAGAAGCAAAAAGGTCACAACATTAAATGCGCATTGATCAGGGCAATCATCCCACCGGAGCATGGGAGCATTGTTTCGTTCAGCAGCAGCCCCCGTTTCCGGGATCCACGAACGCAAGAATTGAAACTGTCAAAATAACCGATCGCCCCAAACATCGTTTCGCATCATTGCTCCGCGAGTGCCTGCATTCGTCACGTGATAACAAACCTTGTTGCACTACCGGAATTGGCAGGAGCGTGTCGACATCGTTCAAAAGATCTTTCTAATAGCGCCGCAAATTCCATTCGTCGATCAGCTCGGGCGGAATCTCGCTCAGGAAATGCGACGGCTGTTGCATCATGTCATTGCCACCGCCCGGCATCGCCCGGATGAGCGGGTAGCTGAGATACAGTTCATCCTTCGCGCGCGTGATCGCCACGTAAAACAGGCGTCGTTCCTCCTCTTCGCCCTCCACTGAATCCATCGAGCGGCTCGACGGAAACAATCCCTCACAAAGCATGATCAGAAACACGACCTGGAACTCCAGCCCCTTCGCCTGATGAATGGTCGAAAGCTTGATCTGCTCGTCATCCTTGTTTGCAGGACGATCGTCCTCAGCTTCAACGTTCGTGAGCAACGCCAGCTGGGACAGGAAATCTCCCGTTGTATTGAACTGCCGCGCAAACACCGCCAGCTGCTCCAGGTCGTCGAGACGCGATTCGTAGTTCGGAAAAGTCTCCTTCAAGTACTCGTCGTATCCGGCATCGATGACGAGCGAAATGATTTTCGAAGCATCGTTGCGAATGTCCGGCGCTTCGAGCTGGGCAATGGTCGTGGCGAACTGCGCCCACGCGACCGTTGCCTTCTTTGGAACGCTGGCAGCACATGCCTGAAGTGCCGTGGCGACCACAGGTTTTTCCGCCGGTGATGCCGCGGTTTCCAGCTTCGCTCCAAATGCCTTCCACAGCTTGTCCGATCCCTTGCCGCCGATTCCCGGCAGCATCTCGACAAGCCGCTTGAAGGAAAGTTCGTCGCGCGGATTGCTCACGAGTTTGATGTAGGCGGCGACGTCCTTGATGTGCGCCTGCTCGAAGAAGCGGATGCCGCTCGTGATGCTGAACGGAATGTTCCGGCGCGTCAGTTCCAGCTGCAGTTCAAGCGCGTGGAAGTGCGAACGATACAACACCGCCATGTTCCGGAGTTCCACGCCTTCATCGCGCAATTCCAGAACGCGCTGCGCCACAAATGCCGCCTGTTCGGAAGCGTCATTGCACGTCACCAGCACCGGCTTCGGACCGGACTTGCGCGCCGGCGTGAGCTGTTTGGTGAACTGATGGACGTTGGCGCTGATTGCCGCGTTCGCCACATTCAGAATCTCCGGTGTGCTCCGGTAATTGGTTTCAATCTTGTAAACCTTCGCCCCTTTGTAACGTTCCGGGAACTTGAGAATGTTCTGAAAATTCGCGCCTCGCCACGCGTAGATGCTCTGAGCGTCATCGCCCACCACCATCACATTTTTGCTCCGTGCAGCCAGAAGATCGATCAGGTCGCTCTGAAGCCGGTTGGTGTCCTGATATTCATCCACGAGAATGAACTGGAACCGCCGTTGATAGTGCTCGCACAGATCCGGATTGTCCTGAAGCAGCTTCAGCCAAAGCGCGAGCAGATCGTCGAAATCCATCGCATTCGTCGCGCGTTTCCGTTCGGCATAACGCTTCTCCATCAGCGCAATTTTTTCCGCGAGTTCTGCGAAGTGCCCGTATTCCTCGCTCAACACCTCGGCTATGGTCCGATGCGTGTTCAACGCCATTGAGAACATGTCGGCCAGCACCTCCGCCTTCGGAAAGCGCGTCGCCTTCACATCGATTTCTGATTCCGCAATGCACGAGCTGATCAGATGCTTCGCATCGTCGCGGTCCATGATCGTGAAATCGCGCTGGTAACCGAGCCGGTCGGCATGCAACCGGAGGATGCGGTTGCCGATCGAATGAAAGGTTCCGCCCCAAAGATCGTTCAGCTCGTGTCCAAGCAAATCGTTGACGCGTCGCATCATTTCGCGGGCGGCCTTGTTCGTGAACGTCAGCAAAAGAATCCGGTCGGGTGGAATCCCCTGCTCCAGCAGATAGGCGACCCGGAACGTGAGCGTTCGTGTTTTGCCGGAACCCGCCCCGGCGATCACAAGTGCCGGCCCGGGCGGCGCTGTCACGGCCGCACACTGCTGTTCGTTCAGCTCGCGCGCATAGTCGATTTCGAGATGGATTGCAGGCCGGAACGGCTGCAAAACGTAGTCACGTGACATGCGCAAAACCGTAGAGGCGACAAAATGGAATGTCGAACGGGGAATTCGATTTTGCATTGTCTCCCGACCACAAACATCAGCTCTTCTCCTACGGTCGAGTCCCCAACGTTGTCCCCATAGATTTAGTTAGCAAAACCGGGATTGCTCGGCTAATTATACGCTATCCGAATGAGTGCGAAACAGCTGCCAGACGACACAGCCGCCATGACGAAAGAGCTTCAGGTTTTGAACAAACTGGGCATCCACGCCCGCCCCGCCGCCATGTTCGTCAAGACCGCCAATCGGTTCTCCTGCGACATTTTCGTGGAGAAGGACGGCGAGAAGGTGAACGGAAAAAGCATCATGGGCCTGATGATGCTCGCTGCCGGACCCGGCAGTAAATTGACCGTCACCGCCGACGGCCCGGATGCTTCCAAGGCGATTGCCGAAATTGAAAGCCTCGTCAAACGCAAGTTCGACGAGGAGTAATCTCCAGAAATTTTAAGGGGCGGATCTTCAACGAAGATCCGCCCCTCGTCTTTCACGGGCAGACCGCCCGTTTTCCAATCCTTCACATGTCTTTGAAATCCCCGTCCATTGGGATCAGGTCTTTCTCGCTCTTCCGTGCAGCGGAAAGGACAGGTTCCGGATTCGTTTTAATTCCGCGGGAGAACGCCGTCCGATGAGCCGGTGCTGCGAACGCCGTCTGCAGACTGCGGGCTGATGCCGTTGAATCCGGCGCTGCGGACTGCCGTCCGTTCCTGGAGCCGCCCACAAGCTGCATCAGTTCCACAACAGCTTCCTTCAGCGACTGCGCCTGGGCATTCAACTCTTCGGCAGCGCTGGCGCTTTCCTCCGCGCTGGCCGCGTTGCTCTGGGTGACCTTGTCCATCTGGCCGACGGCTGCGTTCACCTGCGACACGCCCTGGCTCTGTTCCTTCGAAGCCGAGCTGACTTCGCTGACGAGTTCATCCACCTGGCGCGCCTTGGTGACGATTTCGTTCAAGCCCTGGGTGACCTTGGTGCTGATGTCAACGCCCTGCGCGGTTTTGGCGATGGCTCCTTCAATCTTGGTCGATGTTTCCTTCGCTGATTGTGCGCAGCGCTGCGCGAGGTTGCGCACTTCGTCGGCGACGACGGCGAAGCCCATTCCGGCTTCTCCGGCGCGCGCGGCTTCGACCGCGGCGTTGAGCGCCAGGATGTTTGTCTGGAACGCAATTTCATCGATCGTCTTGATGATCTTGGCGATGTCATCACTGCTTTCCTTGATGCCTTCCATCGCGGCATTCATCTGCTGCATGTCGGAAGCACCGGTGTCGGCGGCGAGGCGCGCCTGACGTGCGAGGTTGTTGGCCTTCTCGGCATTCTCAGAATTCTGCCGCGTCATGCTGGCCATCTCTTCGAGAGACGAGCTGGTTTCCTCAAGGGAAGCAGCCTGTTCGCTGGCGCCTTCCGCGAGCGTCTGGCTGGCGGCGGCGACCTGTCCGGCGGCGGCAGAAACCTGGTTCGATCCGTCATCCAGAGCCGCGGCGATTCGGCGGAGCGTGTTGCCGATGCTGCGTGTGATGAGGATCGCGAAAGTAATGCCGACCGTCAGGGCGACGATGACGCAGATAACCGTGAGAATCTCAGATGTCTTGAATGCTGAGACCGCGACGGCAGCGGACTTATCCGAGGCGCGGTCGTTATAGTCGCCGCAATCGTTCACCGTTTTTTCAAAGGCGTTGTAAATTTCCTCCACCGGCTTGATCATCGCGTCGGCCTCCACCGTCTGGCCGGCGTTGTTGAGTTCGCGCATTTTTTTCGATGCCATGCGATACTCGTTGAGCGCAGGGACGACCTTCTCGGCCAGCGACAGTTCTTCCTGAGCGACAATTGTTTTCTTGTATTCATCGAAGGTGGCTAAAATTTTCTTGGCCTGTTCATCCGCCTCCTTGTCGAGCGCGATCTTCTCGGCGGCACTTTCCGAATTGAGATGCTTCATGTTGATGACGCGATACTCCAGCGTCTGGGAAATCAGTTCTCCGGTGTATCGCAGTCCGGGAAGGTTGTCCGTGGTGATGCCGACGATACACTGATCGAGCCGCCGCATTTGAATCCAAACGACACCCGCGAAGCATATGAGCATCGCGAGCAGCAGGGAGAACCCGAAGGTTATTCGTTTTCCTATGGTCCAGGTTTTCATAATTCGTTTCTTGATATGTATTGGTTGAAGGCTTGAAGGTTGTTCATACCGGACTGCCATCATGATTCGGCACAATCACGCGATTCAGATCGAGGAGTGTAATGACTTTGCCCCTGATCTTTGCCATTCCAAGAATGGTCTCCGTGCTGTGCTGAAGTCCGAAGTCGGGCGTGTCCTCGACGTCCGATTGCATGACGTTCAAAACCTCCTCGACAGCATCAACAATCAACCCCATCTGCGCGTTGGATGCGCCATTGGATTCCATTTGAACGACCACGATGCAGCTGCGCTCGGAAATGGCGTCGGAGGCCAGGCCGAACTTCAATCGCATGTCGGTGACCGGAATGATCTTGCCGCGAAGGTTGATGACGCCCTTCACATAGGGCGGCATCTGTGGAACCGCGGTGATGGTGGTAAACCGGATGATCTCCCGGATCTTCAGCACGGGCACGCCGTAGCACTCGTTGCCAAGGAGAAATGTAAGATATTTGCCCGCGAGATTGCGGGCGGATGAATTTTGAATGTCGGGCGCCTGCGTTGCCATGTTTTGCCGTCCTGGTCTGATCGTTGTTGAAAAAAAGAAGGCACGTCCGAGCCTTCGCCCCTCGATGGAACCATGACTCGGACGTGCCTTCGACTTGCAGGCCCTTACGTCCTGCCCGTGAAAGCGAACCCGTGACGCAATTCACGAGCTCTACACAGGAACACTTATCGTCTCAGCGGTCAGTTGCTTGAGGACTTTCTGCGATTCTTTTTGCGCCGTCCTCCTCGGAATCGAATCCTGAAACAAGCGTCTGAAGCTGGCGCCGGAGTTCCCCCAGTTCCTTGCTGCGGAAATGCTGCCGCGTTTTCTCGAGAACATCCACCGTATGTCGAACCGCGTTTACGAGATCGAGTTTCTGACCATCCGAACCTCCAGCCAGTTCCCAGGCAGCAACGGAGCGATTCACCTCCACCAACTGCTGGATAAGGTTCGAAATCGAAATGCCGAGAAAATCGCTCAGACCTTCCTGCGGAGCGGACGAGGCACGCATCCGATCCTGCAACGCCGCCAGGTCGGATGCCCATTGATCCAGACGACGCCGGTTTTCGGAAATGGCGCGAATCCGTCGGAAACGCGGGATCACGCTGGAAAGCTGCGAAAGCAGATCATTAAGGTCGGGCGGTTTGACGAGATAACCGGCGACAGAAAGACGAACCGAATGCACCGCGGAATCGACGGAAGGATATCCGGTGAGAAGAATCACCGGCACGGCCTGACAAATCTTCGCTGCCTCTTCCACGAGTTCCAGGCTCGAATTGCCAGGCATGTGAATATCCGCAAGCAACACATCCGGCAGCTGCTGGCGAATCTCCGCAATCGCGCTCCCGGCATCCGACACAGTCACACATTCATAACCATGCCTTCGCAGCAATGCGGCATAGGGTTCCCGGAACGACCGATCGTCGTCGGCAAATAGTATCCTTCCTGAAGCCTGTTGATTCATACTGATTTCAAAACCGATCCACGGTTCCAGTCAGTGCCTTTCGCACCGTCTGCGCCAGCAACGATGGCGTCAGCGGTTTCATCACCAGATCTCGAACGCCGAGTTGCCGTAACGTATCGCCATCCGTCGTAGCATTAAATCCCGTCGCCACCATCACTGGCATTCCCGGCCTTTTTTCGAGAATACGCAAGGCCAGTTCCGCACCGGTCAACCCCGGCATTGTCAGGTCCGTGAACACCATGTCGAATCCCTCCGGCGCCTTCTCAAACCGGTCAAGCGCCAACCGCGGATCCAGCTCGATCGTGACGCAATACCCCAGCCGTTCCAAAAGCAATCGCGATGTTTCCGCCACCGCAGGCTCGTCATCAACGAATAAAATCCGCTCACCTGCGCCCTGCGGCATTTCATCCAGTCTATTGCCCTCAGATTCGTCGCGAAAATCGGTTGCCGGCAGAAAAACATCCACACGCGTTCCGCGATTCAGTTCGCTGTGGATTTCAATGATTCCACCGTGCTGCTCGACAATCCCATGAACCACAGCCAGTCCCAACCCCGTTCCTTCCCAGGGCGATTTGGTGGTGAAAAACGGTTCAAAAACGCGCTTCAGATTTTCGGGTGCGATGCCGTGGCCATTGTCCGAAACGGTCAGTCGCGTGAACTCGCCCGGCGCAATGCCTGGATGTTTTGCAGCGGATTCTGCGGTGATCGTTTCCCGGGCCAGTTCGACTTCAATCCTTCCCGTCCGTGTTCCGATCGCGTGTGATGCGTTCGTGCAAAGATTCATCAGGACCTGATGAATCTGCGTGGTGTCGGCGGTGACAGCTGGAGCACCGGCATCAATGTTTCCCACCACTTCAATGGTGGCAGGCAACGCCGCCCGAATCAGCTTCACCACCTCTTTTGTCACGGGTGCAAGTCGCACCGGCCGTCGTTCCTGTTTCGTCTGGCGGCTGAAAGTGAGTATCTGCGCGACCAGTTCCTTCGCGCGGTCCGCCGCCTTCAACACATGCTGCAGATGTTCCTGAACAACTGGATTCTCCCCCGCGTCCATTTGGGCGAGTTGTGAGTAGCCGATGATGCCGCCGAGGATGTTGTTGAAGTCGTGCGCGATTCCACCGGCAAGCGTCCCAATTGCCTGAAGCTTTTGCGCATGCTGAAGCTTTTCTTCAATACGCCGTCTTCCGGTCACGTCGCGAATGATCGTCTGCACGGCGGGCTTGCCCCGGTAGGTGAATGGAACGGAGACGCCTTCGCCAAGGAACGGTGTTCCATCGGCCCGGCACAACTTCTGTTCCTGCATCGGATTCTCCAGTCCGACCATGCACCGTTGCAATCGCTGACGAATCTCCTCACGTTTTTCCGGCGGAGCGAAAAGCAGCGCGTCGCGCCCAATCATCTCCCGCTCGTGTTTCAACCCCGCGAGATGAGCCGCCGCAGCATTTGCGAAAACGATCCGTTCATTCACATGCACGAACACGGCATCGGGCATCCGCTCGATCAGCATGCGATAATTGGCCTCGCTCTCCACCAGCGCTTCGCGCGCCAGAACGCGTTCCACCGCGGCACCGCAATGATCCGAAAGCATCTGGAGACATTGAAGGTCGTCCGCGGTGTAACGCGATTCAGAGGCACGCTGAAGAAAGATCAGCCCGACCACATTTCCTTCATGCCGCATTGGAGCACACATGAACTGCCCGTCGCGGTCCAACTTCGACGCCTCCACCAAAGCGCCCTGGTCCTTCATTGACCCCATCCGGGCTTCGGTCAGGAGAGTTTTATACACCTCGTCAATTTCAAACACGCCGGCGGGGACAGCTCCATCCCCGAGCGTAAACTGGCTCCCCTGCTGGAACAGCCGCCTTCCCGTTCCCTCAGCGATGTTCACGGTGTCGATAAAACAGGCGTCCCATGAAAACAGCCGTGCCGCCGCCTTCGCCGCGACCTCGCCGACCCTGGTCGAGGAAACCATTTCATTCAGCTCGCCGCTCAATCCGGCAAGGACCTGCGCCCGCGCGGCGGATGCCTTCCGTTCGGAAATATCGCGGGCTATGCCGAGCACGAGGACTCGCCCGTCGATTTCCAGCGGATAGGTTTTAACCTCCATTGGAACACGCCGGCCATCCCTTCGGTTCAACACCAGCTCGGTGGACACCACCTCGCCCTTCCGATTCAGCTCAAGACATTCGAGCGCCTTTTTCAGATCGTTCTCGTCGAGCAACCCGAGAGTTTGAAAACTTTTTCCGATCAACTCCTGACGCCCACAGCCAATCATCTTTTCGGCGCCGAGGTTTCCATCGACGAAAACCCCGTCGAGATCGTGCAGGTAAAACGCATCCGGAGCGTACTCGAACAACAGGCGCGACCGCTGAGCGGACCGACGGGACTCAGCCAGCGCGTTGGAAGTCGCAGTGACATCCTCCTTCACCGCAATAAAATGACGCACCTGCCCGGCGACATCGCGCACGGGCGTGATGGTGTTCCGTTCCACATACAGGGTTCCGTCCTTCCGGCTATTGATCACCTCCGCCTGGAACACGTCCCCTTCCATGACCATTTTCCAAAGCTGCTCGTAGAATTGCGTGTCGCATTTTCCGGAGCTGAAAATGCGCGTGCGATCATTGACGGCCTCTTCGATTGAGTATCCAGTCATGCGCGAGAACGCAGAATTCACCCATGAAATGTGTCCGGTCAGGTCGCAGATGACCACTGCGTTGGTTGCGCCGTCCAGCGACGTTCTCTGCAACTCCTTTTCCGAGTCAGAAGATTGATTGCGTCCCCGACTCATGGTGTTCCCTCCCGTTGACAGTAAATTTCATCAGCTTTTCAAATGCCGGACATTATACGAGCGGAAGGCTTCCGGCTAACCCGGAATTGCCCAAACCTGACCCGCGCAGCGCGATCCCGCTGCGGACTGCAGCCTCAATGAAATCCTTCCGAAAATCAGAAGGTGCTGTGGCCGTTGGATTTTGCCCAGAGCTGAAGCTCTTCTCTAAGCCGCTCCACGGGCAACCCAACCACGTTGGTGTAGGAACCAGAAATTCTTTCGATAATCAGGTCGCCATTCTCCTGAATCGCATAAGCGCCTGCCTTGTCGAGCGGGTTGGTCTGGATCAGGTAGCGTTGGATCTGCACGGAATCCAACGGACGGAACGTCACATCGGTGAGATCGGAGAACTGTGTCTGCTTGTGGTTGCGCTGATGGATCAGGCAAATCGCAGTGACGACCTGATGCGTCCGGCCCTGAAGCCGTTCAAGCATTTTATACGCTTCCTCCAGGCTGCCCGGTTTTCCGAAAAGCTGATTGTCCAGATACACGAGCGTGTCGGCTCCCAGCACGAGCGCGTCAGGAAACTTCTTCGCAACAGCGTGAGCTTTTCGGTAGGCGTTGATCTGGCAAACCTCGCGCGCGGTCAGATCGTCCTGATGCAGCTCCGCGGCGTCGCTCGGCACCACCGTGAAATCCACCCCGAGTTGCTTTAGCAACTCCAAACGTCGCGGCGATGCGGATGCAAGGATCAGCGGCGGCAGATTCATCGTTCGTTCGTTCTCCATTCCCCGATAAAATCACAGCAACCTTCGGACAGCTTCGTCAGAAGTCAATCGGCCCAAAAGCCCTGCCGCCGTTTCAGTCTGTCCGGGAAGAATGAAATCAGGAGCAATCTCAACAAGCGGCTCCAGCACGAACCTCCTCAGATGCGCGCGCGGATGCGGCAAGGTCAGCTCCGAAGAATTCCGCGTTTTGTTTCTGAAAGCAATCAGGTCGAGATCCAGCGGACGGGCTTCGTTCAACACCTTCTTCGGCTGGCGTCCGAACTCCTTTTCCAATGCCTGAAGCTGTGCGAGCAATGACTCGGGTGTTTCCCCCATTCGCGGACTGAGAAGAACGACCGCATTGAGAAACACGGGCGAACCCGGCGGACAATCGACCGGTGTGGTTTGCCAGAGCGAAGATCGAATCAGCGGTGAAGTTGAGAACGTTTCCAGCCTCGCCATCGCGTCGAGCAACAACTGCCGCGAATCTCCCAGATTGGAGCCCAGTGCGATGACGGCAGCCTTTTCCTGAAGCCTCTCGTTTCGCACTGGCACCTCACTTCAGCCCAAGCACATCCTGCATGTCGTAGAGACCTGGCTTCTGCTTCACGAGCCACTGCGCCGCGCGCAATGCGCCGTTCGCAAATGTCTCGCGACTCGATGCCTTGTGAGCCAGCTCCACCCGCTCGCCGTTCGCCGCAAAGATCACCGTATGATCTCCCACGACGTCGCCGCCGCGGATTGCATGAATGCCAATCTCCGAACTGGTGCGTTCGCCGGTGATGCCTTTCCGTCCATGACGAAGCGCTTCCTCCAGCTGGACTTTGCGGACATCGCCGAGAATTTCCAGAAGTGTCGTCGCCGTCCCGCTTGGCGCGTCTTTCTTGAGGCGATGATGCATTTCCACCACTTCGAGATCGAACGATGGCCCAAGGATCTCCACGGCCTTCCGCGTCAGCCAGAACAGGGTGTTCACGCCCGTCGAAAAGTTCGTGGCCATCACCATCGGAATCTGCGATTTCAAATTCGTGATCTCCGATTTTTCCTGAGGGCTGTGACCGGTGGTTCCGATCACAACGGCTTTCTTGTTCTGAGCGCAGAATTTCGCGATGGGCAGCGTGGCGGTGTGAAAGCTGAAATCGATGACAACATCGCACCTGCCGATCAATGCGGACAAATCGTCGCCCTGATCAACCGCGCCAACCACTTCAAGTTCGGGAATGCGTGCCGCGCAACTCAACAGCGCCTGGCCCATGCGGCCTTTGGAACCGGCTATGATTACTTTGGTCATGTTCGGGTAAAGGAAAGTGATGCGTGATGCGTGATTACGTGACGAGTGAAGCGTGAATGCGTGATTTCGCTAAAGACTATTCCAAGGCGCGCGGCATCACGTATCACGTTTCATTCTTCATTTCAAAACTCCTGTCGCCTTCAGTGTCTTCGTCAGCGTTTCACGATTCTTGGCCGACATTGAAACCAGCGGCAGACGATACTCTTCCTCCAGCAAGCCCTTCATCGCCAGTGCGGCTTTGATCGGGACCGGGTTCGTTTCCACGAACAGATCCTTGAAGAGCGGATAAAATTTCTGGTGCAACGCGAGCGCCTTCTTCGGCTGGCCTGCGACAAATGCATTCACCATCTGCGAGACTTCACGCGGAATGATGTTCGATGCCACGCTGATGACTCCCTGCGCGCCGACCGACATGAACGGAATGGTAAGCGAATCGTCGCCGCTCAGAATCACGAACTTCGGTCCGAGCGCAGCGCGCAACTGGCTGACACGATCGCAGTTGCCGCCCGCTTCCTTGATGCCGACGATGTTTTTGCATTCGGCAGCGAGGCGCTTGACGGTGTCCACGGCAATCTCGATTCCACAGCGTCCCGGAATGCTGTAGAGCACGATCGGAAGTTTTGTGGTTTTCGCAATTGCCTTGAAATGCTGGAACAATCCTTCCTGCGTCGGTTTGTTGTAATAGGGCGCAACCTGAAGCGAACCATCCGCGCCAGCCTTCTCGGCCTCCTTCGTCAGGTAAATGGCTTCCGTGGTTGAATTGGCGCCGGTGCCGGCCAGCACCTTTACTTTGCCCGCGGCGAATTTAACCGAAAGTTTGATCACCTGGATATGTTCCTCGTAGCTGACCGTGGGCGATTCGCCGGTGGTGCCGACAGGGACAATTCCATCCACGCCGCCTTTGATCTGAGATTTGACGAGACGTTCCAGTGCAGGTTCATCCAACTGCCCGTTTTTGAAGGGCGTTACAATTGCAGTGTAAGTTCCGGTAAACATCGTAGTGCTGCTCAAAAAAAGCAGGCCATACAATCGGGGAGCCACCGCAGTTTGGCCAGTCCGATTTTTTCACAACACACACTCCGATGCACGCAGGAGCATCAAGACGACACAACGATCGCATGAGGCAAATTGCGAACGTACGCGAAGGCTCCGGGAAGAAATGCGTTGCGGGTGTAATATTCCGGGCATAGAGTCAGGGCGTAGCGCGCCACACGTGGCAAACAACGTTTAAGCTTATGTATTTCGGCGTTGATTACTATCCCGAGCAATGGGTCTTTCCTTACGGTGGCACTCCCGAAAATCCAGAATCACAATGGGAGCTGGATGCTGAACTGATGGTGAAAGCGGGCGTGAATGTGGTTCGCCTTGGCGAGTATTCATGGGGGCTTTCAGAACGCGAAGAGGGACAGTTCGACTTCAGCTGGCTGCGGCGCGTGATGGATGTCATGGAGAAGCATGGAATCCACGTCGTGCTCGCCACCCCCACCGCCGCACCGCCTGTCTGGCTCGCAAAAAAACATCCGGAAATTCTCCCGCGCGACGAACGCGGGCTCGTGATACACGAAGGCACCCGCCGCGCGGTCTGCTTCAACAACGACACCTACTGGAACTTTTCCAAACGCATCGTTGAGGAAATGGCCAAAGCCCTTGGCGATCATCCACAGCTCATTGCATGGCAGATCGACAGTGGCATCGGCGGGCACCAGAGCGAATGGTCCTTCAACGAGGACACAAAGCTCGAATGGCAGAACTGGCTCAAGCTGAAATACGAAACTGTCGAGCGCCTGAACCAACAGCTCGGACTGTATTATCTCGGGCAGGTGGTGAATTCCTTCGACGAAGCGCCGATGCCAATGCGCGCGCCAACCATGCACAACGCAGCGTTGCTGCTCGACTGGGCGCGGTTCAGCAGCGACACGATCGTTGCGTTCGTCCGCATGCAGACTGAAGTGCTGGCTGAAATCACTCCGAACATTCCAACCACCACCAACCTCCGCGCACTGCAACGGAAATTCGATCATTTCGACGTCGCGAAGGTGATCGATTTCGTTTCGGTCGAAAGCAACGCGGCCATCAAGAGCAAGGCGTCGGAACTCGCGTGCGACATCGACATTCTGCGTTCGCTCAAGAAGGAGAACATCCGCACGCCGGACGGCGACTGCGGCTTCTGGGTAATCGAACAGAAGGCCGGACAGGTGAACTGGCAGGATGTGAATTCGCTTGTGAGACCGGGCGTCGTGCGACTCTTTACCTACCAGCTTCTGTCCCGCGGTGCCTGTGGAGTGCTTTATTATCACTGGCGCCAGTCGCGCATCGGCAATGAGAAATTCTTCGGCGCGGTTGTGCCACATCATTTCCAGCCGAACAGCCGCGCGTTCAAGGAAATCTGCCAGATCGGCGAAGAGATCAAACTGCTCGCGCCGGCACTCAAGGGGACCAAGGTGGTGGCCGAGGCCTGCATTCTCTACAGCCATGACAATGACTGGATGTTGCAGCAGCCGATGCAGCCGAACCGGCACTTCAATCTGCGCGAACACATCCAGCTCATCTACAACGCTCTTCACGACCGCAACATCTCGGTCGATTTCGCGCGTCCGACCGAGGATCTTGGAAAATATCGAATCGTCTTCGCGCCCTCCTTGCATCTGCTTTCCGGAGCCGAAGCCGACATGCTGAAGCTTTACGTGCAGAACGGCGGCACTCTCGTCGCCACGTTCAACACGGGACTCGTCGATGAACACGCCATGGCCGCAGAGAACGGTTATCCCCACGACCTGACCGATCTGTTCGGACTGGAAGTGCTGGAGTTCGATCCGCTGCCGCCCGGTGAGGAAAATCATCTCACCTTCAAGGGCGCGTTTCCAACCAGCCACCTGCATCCGGCACGGCTCTGGTGCGACATCATCGAGCCGAAGGAATGCCAGGTTCTCGCGACGTACGCGAAGGACTTCTATGCGGGCCGGCCGGCAATGACGATGAATCCCTACGGTCTGGGCCGCGCGATCTACATCGGCACGCAGAGTCATCAGCATTTCTACCATGACCTCGTTCTGTGGTTGCGGCAGATGGTGGGATTGCATCCGCTGCTCAAGGTTCCGGACACGATCCAGGTGAGCATGCGCGAGAAGGAAGGGACCAAAATCTATTTCCTGTTGAACCACCAGAACTCACCGGTGCGCGTGCAGTTCTACAAGCCGATGCACGATTTCCTGACCGGCAACACGATCTCCGGAAACGTCGATCTGCCGCCGCACGGCGTCCTGGTGCTGGACGAACATCCAGAAGCCAAACCTCTGGAGTAAGAACCACGCGTCCCCCATGGCACCCTGGAGTATGCCGCTTCCACCCAAACGCATTCCGCCGCGCGGACCCGGAAGGTCCTCGTCTCGGCAGCGTGTGCTCGCAGCCTGGCGCGGCATCGATCTCACACCAGCGGAAGAACAGCGCAAGGATCGCACGAAGAAAGCCGGCGCCGTTCTACCGGCGGTGCTGAAAGAGTTGCGGATCGATAATCGCCGCGCAGAAGCAGAGATCGTGAAGGTCTGGAACGAACTGATCGATCCGAACATCGTCGCTCATGCGCAACCCACCGGCATTAACAAGGGAACGTTGTTTGTCACCGTGGACAGCAACGTGTGGCTCGCGGAAATCGTGCGTTATCGGAGAAAGGAAATTCTCGAACGTCTCCAGCACAGCTTCGGACGGGACCTGATCACGAAGATTTCCTTCCGCGTCGGCTGATTCGAACCGTCGAACAGATTACTTCTTCGCAAATATCCGGTTCGCTTCCTCGAGCGTTTCCTTCGATCCGATGTCGTACCAGATTCCCGGAACCTTCCACGTGTAAACAGGCGTGCGCGGATAAAGCCATTGTACCAGCCGGCCGGGCTGATCGGGATTGTTGCCGTCGGCGATGTATTGTCGGATCAACGGAATCACCGACTTGGGATAGTAATAAAGCGCGATGCCTGTGAGTGTGCTGGTCGGGTTCTTGGGCTTCTCCTCGAAGAACGTGATCCTGCCCTCGGCGTCCAGAGTGATCGAGTTGTATTTCTTGATCTGTTCAAGATCGCCGACGTCGTAAAGCGCCAGCACCGGCGCGTTCTTTTCGCGGCAGACTTTTCCAAACCCGGCCAGGTTTTCGCTGAACAAATTATCGCCCGCCACAACGATCAGATCGTCATCCACCTTCTGCGTATCGAGCACGTAATGAATGTCGCCGATGGCGCCGAGCTTGTTCGTATCGTCCGTCGAACCGTCGTTCACGATCGTGAAATTCAGCGGCGACTTCTTCGCGCCATGATCATCGGCCCAATTCTGAAAGTGCCCGGCGAACTTGGCATTCGTGACGACATAGACGCGATCGATTCCCTCGATGCCCGAAAGATTATCGAGCACGTAATCGATCATCGGTTTGCCGGCAACCGGCAGCAACGGCTTCGGCTGGGTCAGGGTCAATGGATAAAGGCGCGTGGCGTATCCTGCTGCGAGAATAATGACTTTCATCTGATAAAATTTCCGCGTGTTCAGTCCTTCGTGATTTCGCGACACATTGCCGGGACCACCCCGGAGCGTCAACAGATAGGAACAGGAAGAACGTTGGGCGATCCATGGGGTGAGTTACTGGATGGGGGACTATGGGACGATAGGACTATGGGACTATGGGACTATGGGACTATGGACTATGGACTATGGGACTATGGACTATGGACTATGGGACTTCGTTATAGGGCGGCTTCGCAGATTTGGGCCAGCTCTTCATTTGTGAGCGGAAGTGGATTCGCTTTCATGCTGCTTGCGGCTTGCGCTTTTTCGGTCAACTCGGACACGTGTTCCTTTCGAATTCCGTAGGCGGCAAGGCCGGGCACGTTCAAGTCCGCCACAAGATTTCGAACCCATTCGACACCAGCGTCCGCGCTTGCGGCCGGATTGTTCGTTACGATACGCGCGACAGTTTCGTAACGATTCAATGCCGGATTTGTCGAACCACGTTCTCTCAGCGCTTTAAGATTCGCGGCCATCACATGCGGCAGCAATGCGGCGCAAACCGCACCGTGCGGCGCCGGAAACATTCCACCGATTGGTGCTGCAAATCCGTGCACGGCGCCCAGCCCTGCATTCGCGAGCGCCAGGCCGCCGAACAGACTTGCAACCGCCATGTCTCCGCGAGCTGCCGTGTCGCGCCCTGTCTCAACCGCACGCCGCAACGACCGGGCGGCGCGCTGCATTCCTTCCACGCAAAGAGCATCCATCATCGGATTCGTTCGCGAACAAACGAACGGCTCGATCAACTGCGTGAGCGCATCGAGTCCGGTGGTGGCGGTGATGCCAGGCGGCAGATTGTAGGTCAGTTCAGGATCGATCACCGCCAGCTTCGCCAGCAGCAGCGGACTGCGCAGACTGACCTTGAAACGATGTTCTGGAGAGGCGAGAACCGCGTTGCGCGTCACTTCAGTTCCAGTTCCAGCCGTTGTCGGAATCGCGATGAATGGCACACCCGGATTCTCCAACGCCTTCCCCTTCCCAATCACTTCGAGATAGTCCAGCAGGTCGCCCGCGTTTGTGATCAAACCGGCGATCGCCTTGGCGGCATCGAGCGCGCTGCCGCCACCGAAACCGATGACCATGTCGCATCGCTCCGATCGCGCCGTTGCGGTTCCCTTCTGAACCGTGGTCAGCTGCGGTTCGCCTGCCACGGGGAACGTGGTTGCAGCAATACCATTTGCACTCAGCACCGCCAGCAATGGTTGCGCTCGTTCAACGTTTTGGCCGGTGACAACCAAAGCGTTCTTTCCAAACTCCCTGGCAAGTGGGCCGACGTCGCGAACGGTTCCGGGTCCGAACAAGATCCTTGTGGCGGTGGCAAATTCGAAGCGCATGGGGAGGCGTGATGCGTGAAGGCGTGATGCGTGATTGGGTGATCAGCGATTTTCGTCGGTGTTGAATATCGGCGTGAATTTAACGCTGGTGCGTGGTTCGGCCATCATCGGAGCGACGGCGTCACGCCAGGTTTCGTAATGCCGGGTTGCTTTGTGGGCTGCTGTCGCTTCGACGGATCGATAGACTTCGATCAACACGAAACGGGTGGGGTCGTCCTGCTGCTGGATGACATCGAACCGCGCGATTCCCGGTTCCCTGATGCTTTCCATTGCATTGGCAAGACTGGCGGCCTTGAAGGCCTCCACGAATTCAGGTTTCACGTGAACATGGACATGAACGACGAGCATACATTCCTTTCGTTGCCCGCGAATCTCTTCCTTTGTTTTCCAGCGCTCAATTCAATTTTTCAGTTTTAAGTTTTGAGTTTTGAGTTACACACGCCTCTCACGCCTCACCCCTCACGTATTACGCCTTCATGTCTTCACGCCTTCCCCGTTTCGATTCTATTGCTGGCCATTGGACATCCTCGAAGCTAAGTTGACGCGAGACTGCAATGGCCGCCCGCAGCGGAACGTTGCCAGAGCGAAAGGAAACGCATGGCCCAGGCAATGATGGATCCCGAAAAGGTCCGGCGGTTCGCCGAAGACCTTCAACGGTTCAACACCGACCTTGAAAACAGGCTGACGCTGCTTCAGGCGCGATTCACCGCGCTCGGAGACACCTGGCAGGACCAGGAACACGAGAAGTTTTCGGAAGAATTTCGCCAGACGATGAAGGCGCTGAAGAAGTTCGTCGAGCTTTCCAAGCAGCATACTCCCTACCTTTTGCGCAAGGCCCAGCGCATCGAAGAATATCTGAATCAACGCTAGGCATGGCCGACAAAGCCCAGGTCACATCCGTTGAAGCGATCGATGCCTTCCGCTCGCGGCTGGCTGTCTATGCCACCAAGGCACGAACGGCGGTTGAAGAAATTTCGGTCGAAGTGCAGCGCACCCGACAGTGGCTTCAGGTGGATCAAAAGCGCTACTGGATGGAACAATTGCATCAGCGACGGAAGAAGCTCGATGCCGCGCTGAACGAGCTTTCAACGGCCCAACTTTCCAAGCTTCAGGACGCCACCGCCGCGCAACAGATGGCTGTCCGCAAAGCCCGCGAAGCCATTCGTGAAGCCGAGGAGAAGCTCACGTTGTTGAAGAAATGGGAACGCGAGCTGGAACAACGGGCTGATCCGTTGATCAAACAGACCAATCCGCTTCAGCACACGCTCAATCACGACGTCCCGCGCGCGCTCGCGCATCTCGAAATGCTCGTCCGCAGTCTCGAAGCGTATTCGGAAGTTTCCCCGCGTTCCGGCTCACGCGCTCCAGCGCAGCCGACGGAATCCACCGGAGCCGGGGACGCATCGGCTTCCACACCAAAACCGGAGGAACCATCATGAGCCTCGCAGGAGCCAAGAGCCGGCTCGCCGGCACCACCAAGGACATCTGGTTGCAGTGGGATGAGACCCGGAAAGCGTGGCGCGACGCGAAAGCCGAGGAGTTTGAGAAGGAATTTTTATCCGAGCTGTTCCATGGAGTGGACCGCACCATCACAGTCATGGAGAAGCTCGACGAACTGTTAGCACGAATTAAAAAAGATTGTGAGTAGCCTATTGGGAACACGAGAGACGGTCGCACTGCTGGTTCAATTGCGGACCGCAGCGCAGGACTTTGCCGCCCGGGAGGAAAGAATCTCAGCCGAGTTCCGCACGCGAACTGCCGCAGAGGTCAAATCGCACAAGGCCGCTGCGGAGGAACTGGAATCCAAACGGGCGAACCTGCTGACCACCGCAGAATCGGATTTCAAGGAACGTGAAGCGCGCCTGGAATCGGCCTATCAGGCACGCAGGGCGCGAATCAGCCGCGGCCACATGGAAAGCCGTCGCCGCGCAATGGACGCGATTCACGAGCAGGAAGGACGGCGCAAATACAAGGTGCAGGAAGGCACGTTGAACGCCGAGAAACGGCGCGAGGCGCAAACGACCGAGGCCCAGACCACACTCGCTGCACTCAATTCCCGGATCGCAGAACGTCAGCAATCGATTGCCGAACTTGGCGTCAAAGTGCGCTTCGCTTTCAGCGGTTTCGGCGCGTTGACCCGGCTGCTCTCGCAGGAACGTTCGGCACAGATCGCTCCCGGCGCAGATGCCGAACAGACGTTGAAGAAGCTCGCCGACCTTGAAGCGGAAACGCGCACTGAACTGGAACAGTTCGGCGGACGATTTCTTCCAAAAGTGTTTCGATTCTTCCCGCTGTTGCTTTCGGTGCCGATCCTGATCGCCGGCGCCGTCCTCCTCAGCCCGGTTGCGAACCAGCTGCCCTCCACCGTTCCATGGCGGGAGATCGGAATGGGCACGATCGGTCTGGCAGTGTTGTTGATTCTGGGACGGATCATCGGGGCATCCCAGGCGAAGCCCGCTGCCGAGCGCTTCGCCGATAAACTGGCGAAATGCCAGGCTTTGGAAAACGCGGCGTTCGACCAGGCCAATGCGCAGCATCAGCAGGAACTCGCTCGAATCCAGGCTGAGTTCGAAAGCGCCCGTGAGAATCTCGGACAGGAATGGAAGCACGCCATTAAAACTTCGCTCGCTCTGCTCGATCAACGTCCACGCAAGCTCGATGAACAGGCACAACGCGTCATGCGTCGCAATGAAGAGCAGCATCAGGCACGGCTCAAGCGCCTCGCCGAAACGCAGCCGCAAATGCTCGCCCGTCTGAAGGAGGAAACCGAGAGCGAACGGGACCGGCTGAATTCAGAACATCAGAAACGTCTCGCCGCACTCGCCGATCTTCGCGACGACAAGCTCAAGGAACTCGCCGCCGACTGGAAGCGTGTGGTGAATCCAATCTTCCAGCAGCTTCAAACCGCGTCAGCTGAAGCCTCCAAACTCTTTCCCGACTGGCAGCCGGATTCGTGGCGCAACTGGAATCCACCGCAGCAGTTCGTCAACGCCGCGCGCTTCGCCCGGCTCGACATCAACTTCGCCGAACTCGCCGGCGTCGCCTTGCAGGATCCGCAACTGACTTTTCCGGCGGCCACACTTTCCGCTCCACTGCTCCTGACCTATCCGACGGAAGGTTCCATTCTGATCGAAACCAACAGCGCCAGCTCCGGCACCGCCATCGCCGCCATCAACAGCATTCTGTTCCGTCTGCTTTCCTCAACGCCTCCCGGCAAACTGAGCCTGACGATCTTCGATCCCGTCGGACTCGGACAGAACTTCGCCGGCCTGATGCATCTTGCCGATTACGAGGAAGGCCAGATCAACAGCCGCATCTGGACGCAATCCGCGCAGCTCGAACAGAGGCTCGGCGAATTGACCGAGCACATGGAGAAAGTGATCCAGATGTATCTGCGCAACGAATACGCGACGATCGTCGAATACAATGCGCAGGCCGGAACGATTGCGGAAAAATATCATTTCCTCGTGATCGCCGATTTCCCGGTGAACTTCTCCGACACCGCGCTGCGTCGATTGATCAACATCGCTAGCAACGGCGCACGCTGTGGTGTTTACACCTTGATTCACTGGGATCAGCGACAGGGCTTGCCGCAAGGATTCATTCCGGAGGAATTGAGAAGGAACGCGCTGGCGCTGGTTGCAACGGATCGGGGATTCGCTCTGGCGGAAGGCCGGTTGCCGGGAACAAAACTTCAGCTCGATCCAGCGCCGCCCGACGACGCTGCCACGGAATTTCTTCATCAACTCGGTGAAGCCAGCCGCAATTCGACGCGGGTTGAAGTTCCCTTCGCCCAGATTGCGCCGGCTGAAGGCGAGCTCTGGACGGAACAGACGGCCGAGGAATTGCGTGTGCCGATCGGGCGATCTGGCGCGACCAAGCTTCAATATCTGGAGATTGGCCGCGGCACGCGTCAGCACGCGCTCATCGCCGGCAAAACAGGTTCAGGCAAATCGACGCTTTTCCACGTCATCATTACGAACCTCTCGCTCTGGTGCAGTCCGGACGAAGTGGAGTTCTACCTGGTCGATTTCAAGAAGGGCGTCGAGTTCAAGGGCTACGCGTCGCGCCAGTTGCCGCATGCGAAAGTGGTGGCAATCGAAAGCGACCGTCAGTTTGGCCTCAGCGTGCTGCAACGTGTGGACGACGAACTGCGCCGGCGCGGCGATCTGTTCCGCGAACTCGGCGTGCAGGATCTGGCCGGTTACCGCCGCGCAGGCGGGAAGGAACCGATGCCGCGGTCGCTGCTGATGATTGATGAGTTCCAGGAATTCTTCACTGAAGAGGACCGCGTGTCGCAGGGCGCCGCGGTGTTGCTCGACCGCATTGTCCGACAGGGCCGCGCGTTCGGCATTCATGTGATCCTCGGTTCCCAGACACTTGGCGGCGCCTACACACTCGCGCGGGCAACCATCGGGCAGATGGTCATCCGCATCGCACTGCAATGCAACGAGGCGGATGCGTATCTGATCATGGATCAGGACAATCCCGCGCCGCGTTTACTGTCGCGTCCGGGAGAAGGCATTTACAACGATTCGGCTGGAGCCATCGAAGGCAACAGTCCGTTTCAGGCCGTTTGGCTGCCGGAGGAGGAACGCGATCGACGCCTTCAACAAATTCGGGAACGCGCCGATGCGAGCGGCCGGCGTTACCCGGGACCGTTTGTTTTCGAAGGCAACGCACCGGCCGATGTTCGCGACAATCTTCCGTTGTCCGATGCTCTGGCGATTGTTCCGACACAGACGCCTGCAAAACTTCGCGCATGGCTCGGTGCACCGAATTCGATCAAGGGACCGACCGAAGCCGTGTTCCAGCGTCAGAGCGGAAACAATCTGCTCATCGTCGGCCAGAGCGAGGAACGTTCCGGCATTTTGCTTGGCGTTGCGTTGATCGCATTGAGCGCTCAGAGGCCCAAGGGTGCGGCAAAATTTGTGGTGATGGACAATTCCGCCGCGGGCCAGCACGACTTTTTAACGCGGGCAAGCCGCGTCGTCTCACACGAGGTCACCTGGATCAAGCCCCCGGAGTTGTCCGAAGGAATGACGGCACTGGGCGAGGAACTGAATCGGCGCGGTGAAAACCTTTCGCCGGATTCGCCCGAAATATTCGTGCTGATTCAGGGGCTTCAGAATTTCAAGAAGCTGCGGCAGGAGGACGAATTCAGCTTTTCCTCAAGCACCGATGATGCGCCGCGACCGGCGACCATCTTGCAGAATCTCATCAACGAAGGCCCGTCGCGCGGCATCCATCTGATCGTGAGCTGCGACACGTACAACAACGTGAACCGTTTCTTCGGCCGGAAGATGTTGAGCGAATTCGAAATGCGCGTGCTGTTCCAGATGAGTGCGAGCGACTCGGCCAGCCTCATCGACGAACCGGATGCCAGCACACTCGGCTTGCATCGGGCGTTGTTCTACAACGATCGCGAAGGCTACACGGAAACGTTCCGTCCCTACGCGCTGCCAGACGAAACATGGCTCGAGGAAATTCGCGGCACGCTGAAGAAGCGGGAGAACGGCGAAACGAGTTCGTAACCGGCTCGAAATCCCGATAGTGGACTGGGGGTAAAACCGACCACGATTCCATTACGCACTTTGTCCGGAAGGCCTTAGAGTAGGGCATGACTGGAAAAATGGGTCTGGCAACCGATCTATTGAACAAGGCGCAAATTGTCGCGACGGTTCTCAAGGACGACGGCGCGATTCCGAACAACACGCTTCCCCTGCTCTTTTATCTCGCGGCGCTCAACTTTGAGGGACGTGATGCGGCCACGGCTTTGGAGGAGCTTTTCGAAACCAATGGATGGGGCGGCACCTGGCGGAACGGCATCTACACTTACCATCACTACCACAGCACAACCCACGAAGTGCTCGGTGTCTATAAAGGTTCCGCCACAATTCAGTTCGGCGGCGAACGCGGCATCAAACAGAAGATCACCGTCGGCGATGTCGTCATTATTCCCGCCGGAGTTGCGCACAAGAATCTCGGCGCCAGCAGCGACTTTGGTGTTGTGGGCGGATATCCGGGCGGAGCGGAGTGGGACATGAATTACGGTCGTCCGGATGAACGGCCTGCTGCCGACAAGAACATCGCCCGCGCGACGATGCCTCAGAACGATCCGCTTTATGGTCCAAACGGACCGCTCCTCCAGCACTGGGGGCCAAAAAAGTAACTTTGTCCCAGGGAAATGAGAGCGGGCTATCACGGGCCGACTTACGAAATTTGACGACCCGTCGCAGCGTCGCTCCGCGGTCGCGCCGGATCAATTTCAATTCGAATTTTGGTTACACACCGCTGCTACGGGAAAGAAAAGGCTGATTCTTTGAAACCCCGTCTTCGTTCCGTTCGTTCCCTTCTGTGAGATTTCCGCCGTTCGAACGCCTTTTTGGCCGGAATAAAAGCTTGCAACGAAAAGATTCACTGTTACGTTCTCAGCTCCTTTTTTAAGAAAGAGCTTTTATGGCACGAATTTGTAAACTGACAGGCAAGCGCCCCGTGAAGGGCAGCATCATCTGGCGCTCCGGTAAATCCAAGAAGTCCGGTGGTATCGGTACTCACGTCACCGCGATCACCAAACGCCGTTTCATGCCGAACCTTCAGCGCGTCAAGGCTGTGTTGCCGAGCGGTGAAGTCCGTTACGTCCGTGTTGCCGCCAGCGCCATCAAGAAAGGCCTGATCGTCAAAGCCGCGAAGCGCACCTGGAAGAAGGACGCTGCAGCCAGGAAGGCTTAAAAAGCATCCGATCATTTGCAAGCGCTGAACTGGAAACAGTTCAGCGCTTTTGTTTTTTAAATTCGGTTCAGATGTTCACGGCTGGACCCCTCAAAACTTCTCTCCCTTCCCGTCCTTTGCGCCTCTGCGTTGAATCTACCTCGCCTTGAACCGATGCATCGTGGCGCGTTTCAATTCACGATCCGCTTCCTTCTTCTTCAAATCCTCGCGCTTGTCGTATTCGGCTTTTCCCTTCCCTACGCCCAATTGGACTTTCACCTTCCCGTTCTTCCAGTAGAGCGCCAGGGGTACGAGTGCGTTGCCTTTGACCGATCCCAGTCCAAACAACTTCCGGATCTCCGCCTTGTGCAGGAGAAGTTTGCGCGGCGCCTTCGGCTGATGATTGTTCAGGTTCCCGTGCGAATATTCGTCGATGTGCGTGTTGTAGAGAAACACCTGATCGTTCTCGACGCGGGCAAAAGCGTCGCTGATCTGTCCCCTGCCGGCCCGAAGCGCCTTTACTTCGGTTCCCTTCAGGACAATTCCAGCCTCGAACGTTTCGAGGATGTGATAGTCGCGACGCGCTTTGGAATTGGTGACGATTTCAGCCATAAACAACAACAGCCAGAAGGTCGCCCTTCTGGCTGGCTTGCAAATGATCAGGGCGGCCTTAAGCCTTCTTCTTTTTCTTCGCGCTGGGACGTGTCAGTTCGACAATCTCAGGAAGGTCATACCCGATCTTGTCTTCCAAAATCTCGATCAACGCGATGTCGGCAGCGCCGAGGTTTCCGGGATCAGCAATCAGCGGCCGGCTCATGGCGCCCGCACCGGAATTCAGCTGCCGCACGCGACGGGATACCAGATTGATCAGAATGTTGGGGTTACCAACCTTCTCCAATGCCTTTTTTGTCAGTTCAGAGTTCAAAGCAAATCCTCAGAAATTCGAGCGCCGTAAGGTAGCTTGGACGCAAGTGATTGCAATCTCAAAATTCCGGTCAAACATCTTCAACTCGAATGTCGCGCAGGCTTTCCAGCCTTCCTTATAGAGAGATCCGATCCAAACTCGCGGTGCGGCTCACTTCGCCTTGGGTCCGAGCTGCCGGAGAATATCACCCAACGGAGACGAATTTGTCGGCGCGGGCGCATTGGTGTTGGCCCCATCAGGAGCAGGCGACGAAATCGTACCAGACGGCGGAACACTCTGATTCTGATTTGTCTGCGCCGCGGAACGATTCCCCCCCAACAACGTTCCAAGTCCCTGAATCACATTTCCGACGGGCGAGTTGGTTGCCGAAGCGCCAGGTATCAAACCGCCGACCTGCTGAAGCACCGAGCCGGCAAGCGCTTTGGCGTCATATTTGGGGGTCGGATTGCCGACCGTTCCACCCATCGAAAAGAAATCCGGCAGAGCCACGTAAGTTGCGTTGGTCGGTGTGTTCGCCGGAACCATTCGAATGCGTTCGGCGACCGGTCGAACCAGCGCGACGGAAACCGGGAAATTGATTGAGGAATTGGTCAGCACCGGAGCGAGCGTGACCGTTCCTTTCACATCCGCGCGAAAGACCGTGCTGCGAACGGTCGCTTCCTGAATTTCCACCGCGCCGTTACCCGCAACACCTCGCATCGCAATCACGTCGATGGGCGAATTGGTCATGTCGCCGCTCAAGCCTCCCACCATGCCGCGGGTCAGACTGCCGGTCACTCCCCCAATGAGACTGCCAAGTCCCGCGGACGGATTCTGCGCCAGCTGCGGCACCATCGCGATGGTGCTGACGATCAATTTCAGGATCGGGCTGCGAATGTTGGATGCGGACAGATTCAGGTTCGTGGTTCCAAACTGGAAATGTCCGTCGAGCGTTTTCTGAAGGCTGGCTCCGTCAGTGCCGACGCCCTTGATTTGGCCGTCGGCGAACAACGTGCCACCCAGCTCCCCTTTTCGTTCAGGCGCAAAGGTGTTCACCAGCGGCGCAAACGGAACCTGATCCAGCTTGAACGCCAGCGCGTATTTGTAACCCGGAACACTGAGATCGATGTCCGCGTCTGCAGTCATCGGTGCGCCGTTCAGCGTCATCTCAAACGGCTTCAGCTGCACCCGTCCTCCATCCAGATGAATTGCGGCAACCAGATTGGAGGCTGCAATTTCACGCAGATAAAATTTCGCAATCTGCGCCTCAGCTTTGAAATTCCGGAACGGCAGCGTGGTCACCGCTGACGAATCCGTCTGCGGCTCCGACGTTGTGCCTTCGCCCGACCCCTCGCTCGCAGCTGAGCCGGTCGCATTGTTCGTATTCGCGCCAACAAGATCGTAATAAGCCGTGAGATCGAGGCCGTCGGAACTCAGCTTGAGATTTCCAGTAATCGCGTCCGGATTGGAACTGTCGATGCGCCCCGCGAGCAGCAACTCGTTTCGCGCGCGTTCAGTCGGCGTGAGCGAGAGCAGCAGCTGACGCAATTCAACGAAATTGGTCGCGAGCGTGGTATCGATCGCGAGTTTCAGCTCCAGCGGTTTTGGCGGAATGGATCCAGAAGGATCCGACACCACCAGGTTGCTCAACTGAATACCGCCCTTGATCGTCTGCTGCTCGCTGCCACCGAGATCAACCGCCATGTCAGTTTCGATCAATGCCGAGGCCAGTTTCTTGTCACCGGCAATGGGAGCGATATTCGACAACTGCGATGCCGCTTTGAGCTGAAGCTGTTTTCCACCCTGACGTGAAAGCAGCGCGACTGTTGCCTTCACCCTTCCTTCCGTTATTCCGCCGGTAAATGCCTTCCAATCGGCGAGGTCAAGCGAGTCGAGTGTAAGATTGAATGACGAATCGCCAAGCGACTCGCCTTCGCCGCCCAGCGAAATGTTCATCGGGCTGCTCAGTTCACCGCGAAGAAACTGGCGCCCGTCACGAAGTCCCTTGAGCGTCAGGGTCCGGATCACAGCATTGCCGGCATCAGAATCCACCAGCACATCATAATCCGCGGACAGATCGAGCGTCGGTGTCGATTGATTCGTCTGAATCACTTGAAGCCGATCTGCGGCGAACCGGCCGTTCACCGAAATCTTCTTCCCCTCGTTGGCGAGCTGGATCGTGTTGGTGCTGTTGATCGCCGTTGTACCGAAATCAATTCCTTCCGCCGCGCCGACAAGGTTCAGCAGCCTGCGATCGATGGAAGCCAACTCCACATTCAAAGTGCCTTCCACTTTTTCCAAATTAACCGGCCCGCTGACACGCAGTTCACCCAGCTGTTCCTGTGCTTTCCGGAACACAAGCGAGAGCTGCTTGATTTCCGTCGGCGCTATGTCGGACCCAAAGACTGCATTAAACGTGTCGAATGCCGCAAAGGCTCCTTCGGCCCGTTTCACATCCAGTCGCAGATCGCCTTTCAACGAAAGTGGCGACAGATCGGAAGAAAGTGCAAAGACGTAATCGCCATTTACCGTCGCATTCAACACGCCGCCCGCGGAGGACTCTTCTGGCGGATTGTTGACCGCGACATTTGCGCTGATGGAAACCTTCCCGCTGTCACCGTTCTTGAGATTGGACAAGGTGAAATTCAAGCCGGTGATCTCAGCAAGTTCACGCTGACCGTCCGCGCGCTGTTTCTCCTGCCGCACAGTGGCGTTGGACAGGATCACCTTTCGAATATCCAGCCGTGCCGGTTCCCCAGATTCCTCTTTCGACTTTTCGTCGTCGTCATCCTCATCCGTCGATTCCTTGTTCAGGATCGGATCCAGGTTGCTGGTGCCGTCAGCGCGTTCAACGATATGAACAGTCGGAGAAACGACACTGACCTCCTCGACAAGAATCTTGCCGCGAAGAATGTCCCACAGTCCGTAACGCGCCTTCAGTTCCGCCGCCGTCACAAGCGTCTCGCGGCCGTTCGGCGTGACTTTCAGATCCTTGAGGGTCACCGAGCTGAATGGATGGATCGAAGCATCACTGACGGTGATCTCGGCGTTCAACTCCTTGCTGACGCGGGGAAGGATGGTTCCCTTCAGGAAAGAGGAACTGGTGACCACGAAATAACCGGCGACCAGCACAACCACAGCCACCAACGCCAGGCCAAGCAAAACACGTAGAAACCGGCGCGGACGTTTCTCAGTTTTTACTTCGGATCGTTCGTTCATAATGATTGGACTGCCCGCAGGCGCGACGGTTCAACGACGTGGCCCAGCGCGGCATTATTCAATAACTGGCGGAATTTGATTCGCGCTGACGCCGGAATCAAGTCGGGTGTATTGCGCGAACCGGAAAACACCCGTTATTCGCGAAACAGAACTCTCATTAACACCGTGCTTCAGTGCGGTGAAGTTGGACGTGTTTTAACACAGCCGTTTCAACGGCTTTTTGAAAGCTGTTTAAAAACAGCTTAATCGGCTGCATCGCGATCACCGCGCTCAAGCGCGGTGTTAATGAGAGCGTGCGTTCGTCCAGACCGACAACTGATTCAGATCAGCGCGAATATTCATTTCGCTTTCACGCGTTTCGCTGGAGCAGCAGCGCATTCGTTCCAGGTTCTCCGAAGCACTTCGCGGCTGTAATCGAGGTGATGCCGGTCCGGCGTGAACACTTCGAGCGTGATCGTTCCATCATAACCACTCTGCTGCAGCGCGCGAATGTAGTAGTCCAACTCAATGCTCCCGGCGCCAAGCGGCAGATGAAGGTCCGCGCTGCCACCCTTGTTGTCGTGCAGATGCACATGCTTCAAACGCGTGCCATACGCCTTCAGGATCTCGTCGGTCGTGTTGTAATCCGTCAGCAGATTCGCGTGGCCGATGTCGAGATGCAGTCCGAGCTGCGGCAACGGATCGAGCAGTTCCGACAATTGCTTCACCGTGTTGAAGCTTCCGGGAAGATTCTCAATCATCAACCCGACGCCAACCTTGTCCGCGACGACGAACAATTCGCGAAGACTTTGCAGATTGCGATCGATGATGAATTTCCGGTCGTGCATCGGGGCGATGCGATCCGGATGGATGTTCATCCATTTCGTCCCGAGCTGCGCAAACGCCGCCACGCATTCCTTCAATTCCTCCACCGCGGCCCTGCGAATCGATTCAAACGGACTGCAGATCGGAATGTAATAGGCCGTGTGCCCGACGACCTGGAGGTTGTGTTTGCGAATCAGTTCGCCCAGCGCTTTCACATCGATCCGGGCAGGCAAGGCTGCGGGAGGCTCCAGCGTGAGATCGATGAAATCGAAGCCCATCGCTGCGATCCACTCGACCTCCTTGAGAACGTCGCGGGCGGGATGGTTCATCGTTCCGATCAGCATGGTGTCCTTTCACACGGCCAGCGGTTGATTGTGTGTCAGCAGCGCGGCAAACCAGTCGCGACTGTCCAGCAGCCGGATGCGATTGTATTTTCGACGTCGGGGCGCAACAGGCTTGTCCAGCTTGAGCCGTTTTCTCAGCGACTCCGGCAACCGAGCCGCCTGACGCGGACATACCCAGCCGTACAACGTCAGCAGGCTTTTCAGCAGCGCCCAGTCTTCCCCGAGTCGCCACAACAAATAATCCCAATCCATCTTCGAACCGGCAGCGAAGAGCACGTTCATGACATCCGTCCAGTCGCAATGATCCCGCTGGAGGATGTAGAGTTTGCACCAGACGAATTCCTCCATCGGAACGACCTTCAGCCGCTCGCCGCGAATGGATATTTCCGGGGCGCCATCAAACCAACGTTCATCCACCTGGGCACGCTGATTCGCCATCGCCCAGATGATGTCCACGATCACTCCGCCGCGCGTGCTGCGATAAATCCATTTCCGATCGTAAGGAAGCGTTTCGAAGTAATCCTGAAATCCAGCCTGGGCAAGCGCCGCGACGGCCTGTTCGCGATGTTTTTCCAGAATGTAAAAGTCGATGTCCTTGGTATTGCGCCAGCGTCCGGTGTAGCTCGCCATGGCAAAGCCGCCGCCAAGCATTACTTCGAGCCCGGCAGCTCTCAGCGCGTGGATTGCGTCGCGATACGTTTCCCATTGATCGTCCGAGATCGTTTCCGTCCATTCAAACCTGAGCCGCGGCCTGCGGCCGAGATGTTTGATGCGGGATCGCGATTGAATATGATGCGCGCCGCCGCGAAGTTTGCCAGCGGCAACGCCGTTACGATCGATCCTGATGTTAGCCATTGATGATTTCGCCGCCGTTGGGATGAAGGACCTGTCCGGTCATGTAAGACGAATCGCTCGAAGCGAGAAACACGTAGCTGGGCGCCACCTCCATCGGCTGCCCTGCGCGCTTCAAAGGAACATCAGAACCGAACTTTTCCACTTTTTCGGCAGGGAAAGTTGAAGGAATGAGCGGTGTCCAGATCGGCCCCGGCGCAACGCCGTTCACCCGAATGCCTTTTTCGGCCAGCGATTCGGCGAGAGACCGCGTGAAGCTGACAATCGCGCCTTTCGTGGACGAATAATCCAGCAGATGACTGCTCCCGCGATAGGCAGTCACTGACGCCGTGTTGATGATCGCCGAGCCGGGTTTGAGATATTTCAACGCGGCCTTTACGAAAAAGAACTGCGCGAAGATATTCGTTCGAAAAGTTCGTTCGAGCTGTTCCCGGCTGATCTGCTCGATGCTTTCCCTGGGATGCTGTTCCGCCGCGTTGTTCACCAGAATATCCAGTCGGCCGAACTCCTTCACGGTTCGCTCAACCATGTCCGCACAGGTCGATTCCCATCCGATGTCTCCAGCGATCAACAAACACTTCCGTCCTTCCGCTTCCACAAGTCGTTTCGTCTCCTTTGCGTCATCGTGTTCGTCGAGGTAAGTGACGCAAACATCGGCGCCTTCTTTTGCGAACAGAATCGCCACGGCACGCCCGATGCCGGAATCGCCGCCAGTGATCAACGCCGCCTGTCCTTTCAATTTGCCGCTGCCGCGGTACTCGGAAGGGATGTGCTTTGCCCGTGGCGACATTTCCTTTTCCCGGCCGGGCTGCCGGGACTGTGTTTGCGCGGGAAACGTCTTTTTCTGAGGAGCCTTTTTCCTGGCCATAGTAGTTAAGCACGGTCGTAAACTGCCATCACACCTTCGTGATGGGCGCAGCTGGCGCAGCAGAAGAAGCTTCCGCCCGCCTCGATTCCGTGCCCAATGATCCGGCAGCCGCAATGAGAACAGGCCGGGGCCAGTGCATGAATCGCGCATTCGAAACAATCGAAGTAATGCGAGATCCCGTTCACCACCACTTCGAGCGCCTTGTCATAATCGTTTCCACAAACTTCACATCGCATAATTTCCCTTTCTCAACGCAGCTCCCGCCGATCTCACGAACGACGTTCCCGCCGCAAACTTTCCTCAGTCGCCTGCACCTGCTGATCGTGCTCAGCATCTGCGACACCCTCTTCCACCAGTTTTTCGGCGAAGGTCTGTTCGTCCGGCGCAGGAACGTTTTCCACCTGCTCGCCGGTTGAGCCACCAGCCAGCCGCCAGAGTCCTTCCTCCGGCAGTTTTTCCGTATCGGACGCTTCCGGATTCAACCGTTCCTGCCCGAGCAACTCGCGGCGGGCCTGCTCCATGTCGGTATCCAACACCTTGTGTTTGCTGCGTCCGTTCATGATCGCAATCTCGCTCGCACGTTCACGAACCATCTCTTCCGTCACAGTTCCGAGGCCGCGGCCTCCGATGCTGAAACGTCCTTCCTCAGTGTGTCTTTGTTCCATGGAATACCTTTCGATCAGGGAGGAGGAATCACGGGGCCAACGCTGCGATCCGGACGGGTCAACGCAGGATGCGGCTCTCGCAGGTCAGTCGCGGTCCCGGATTCATACATTCCCGTGTCGGAAACCGTTTCGAAATCATCAGCCGTTCCCCCTCTGTTGGAAGCACAACCTGTGAACGCCAGAAGGCCCAATAACGCTGTCAGGGATAAGAATGTTTTCATGCAGCAACGTTCGTTTGCTGTGCGCTTCAAGCAACAGAGGTCTTAACCCCAAAACAAATGGCCACGCATCAGACGCACAACAACATCGACTGCGCCCGCGGACCTTCCTCCGTCCAGATCAACCGCTCGACAAACATCCGTCGCGCTGTCATCCCAACATCCCAGGCGTGAAAAACGATGTAATCGTGGCCGTCAGGTCCGGTGACGATGGAATTGTGCCCCGGTCCAATGAGGCGGCCGGGAATCGTTCGCAGCACACGCGGTCCGGTTTCATTTCCCGCATCGGAGAACGGTCCCATTGGATTTTCCGCGACACCGTAATCGACGCCGTAGGTTTCATTCTCCCAACGACCGCCACTGTAAAAGCAGTAATAGCGTCCACCATGTTTCCGCACGAACGGACCTTCGAGCGTGTGCCAGTCCCACGCCGCGCCATACATCAGACGGTTCGCTTCGAATCGTTGCCAGTCGTTTCGCGCCCGCAGCACCGTGCGGCCTTCGTTCTCAAGCGAGGTCATCGAAGTCATCCGCGCCACCATCAACGCCGTGCCCGCGCGATGCCCTTCCGCACAATCCAGAAAGTCGCGTGCGTAAAAGAGGTACCACTGTCCGTCGTCGTCCCGGAACGGATGCGCGTCGATCGCAAAGGAACATTTATCCGGCCGAATCAATTGAACGCCGGTGTCACAATATGGCCCGCCGGGTCTTTCACTTCGCGCAACGCGGAGTTGATGGTTTTTGTCCCCGAACCCGACCGAGTAATAGAGGTAGAACGCGCCATCATGCTCGGCGATTTCCGGCGCCCAAAAATTTACGCCTACAGATTGATCTGGCGGAATCAATGCAGACTCGAGCGATTCCCACTTCCGCAAATCGTTTGAGCGAAGCAACGGAAAGACACGACTTCCCGGGTTGCCATCTGCCTCATCTCTGCCGGTGCCGATGGCGTAAAAACTGTCACCGGCGCGCCAGACAAATGGATCGGCAAAGTAATCCTGCCAGACGGGAGAAAGAGACACGGATGCTTGCGTTTGCATGCGGGAACTTTCCGCTGCAACGAGGCGTGGGACAGTGGGCTTTGACCTACTCGATTCAAAGTTCCCAACGGCTGCGGACGTGTGACAGACGTCTCGGAATCGAAACGGTGCGCGATCGCCAAGAAACCGCTTGCACGGCCACAACTCATTGCCTAAAACACGGCCCCATGTCGTCGAAACGTTCCGCCGCAAAATCCGCCACCCCGTTCGATCTGCAAAAGTTCCTTGCAGCCAGCACCGAGTCCGTGAACCGGGCGCTCGATCGTTTTCTGCCCGCCGAAAAAACCAGGCCCGCCACCATTCACAAGGCGATGCGTTACTCGCTCTTCGCCGGCGGCAAACGGATGCGCCCGGCCGTGTGTCTCGCGGCCGCGGAAGCTTGTGGTGGACGTGAATCGGACGCCATGCCGCTCGCCTGCGCGGTGGAATGCATCCACACCTATTCGCTCGTGCACGACGATCTGCCCGCGATGGACAACGACGATTATCGCCGCGGCAAGCTGACGAATCACAAAGTGTTTGGCGAAGGCATCGCAGTTCTCGCGGGCGACGCACTGCTGACCCAGGCATTTGAAATCGCTGCGCAATGCCGTTGCTGGCCGCGTTATTCGCATCAGGACATCGTTCTGGAACTGGCGCGCGCTTCGGGCTCGCTTCAGCTCATCGCCGGACAGGTCGCCGATCTGGAAGGTGAAGGCAAAAAACTTTCGGTCGAACAATTGCGTTACATTCACGAACGCAAAACCTCCGCCCTGCTCTGCTGCTCGGTGCGACTCGGCGGAATGAGCGCGAATTGCACACCAGCCCAGCTCAAGGCGCTCACCGATTTCGGCTACAACGTCGGCCTCGCGTTTCAGGTGATCGACGACATCCTCGACGTCACCCAGACCACGGAGAAGCTGGGAAAGACAGCCGGGAAAGACACGAAAGCGCAGAAGGCGACCTATCCTTCGATTGTCGGCCTGGAGAAATCGCGCAAGATCGCGGAGCAACTCACCGCAAAGGCTTTCGCGGCTTTGAAACCGTTCCGCGGGAAAGCCGTTGCATTGGAAGCGCTCGCTGAATTTTTGCTGAAGCGTGATTGCTGAAAAGATCTGAACGCGCAGCAGCGTTACCAGACGTTCAACACCTTGATTGCACGCCTGGTGCCGCCAAGGTTCAGTTGCACACGGTCGCCCGCTTTCTTTCCAGCCAATTGCGAACCGAGCGGTGATTGCGGCGTGATGACGAGAATTTCCCGGCCTTCGAATTCCAGCTCCGTTCCGCCGGCGCGAGGGCCGATGAAATAAAGATCCCGCTCGCGTCCCTGTTCCAGTTCCACGAGGGCGCCAAGATCGATCAAATCGCCCTTTCCGAACGCTCGAACTTCCATTTCCTGAAACTGTTTGATCGAGGCTTCGATTTCTGATGCCTGGCGCGATTGACCGCGCGCGAGATAGGAAGCTTCCAGTCCGCGCGTGTCATATTTGCTTTCGGCCCGGCTCTGTTCGTGCGTGGCTTCGGCGTGCGCGGCCTGCGCTGCCCGGACATAGGAATCCAGTTCCTCGACGAGGCGCTGGACGATGGCTTTTAACAATGCTGCTTTCTGCATGACTGAGCCGCGCAGTGTGCCGCGTGCAAAGCCATCGCGCAATCGCCCAAGTCCAATTGTCCATGGTCCTATGGTCCTATGGTCCTATGGTCCTATAGTCCTATAGTCCATAGTCGAAACAAGTAGCCCCACCCATGCCCCGCATAAGACAGTGATCGAACTATCGGGCTTGCACGGGTTCCAATAGAGAAACATACTCCGCTCACTCGATTTTACTGAATTTATGAACACAGCTCCTATCCGTGTCGCAGTCACCGGCGCCGCCGGCCAAATCGGTTACGCTCTCCTCTTCCGCATCGCTTCCGGCGCGATGTTCGGACCGAATCAGCCGGTCATCCTGCATCTCATCGAAATTCCTGACGAGAAGGCCATGGCGGCGTTGCAGGGCGTTTGCATGGAACTCGACGATTGCGCCTTCCCGCTGCTCAAGGGAATTGTTCCGACCTCGTCGCTCGACGAAGGTTTCAAGGGCGTGAACTGGGCGCTGCTCGTGGGCGCTGTTCCGCGCAAACAGGGAATGGAGCGCAAGGATCTCCTCGGCATCAACGGAAAGATCTTCACCGGCCAGGGCCAGGCGATTGCCAAGAATGCCGCCAGCGACGTCCGCGTGCTGGTGGTCGGCAATCCTTGCAACACCAACTCACTCATCGCCGCCAACAACGCGCCCGGCGTGCCGAAGGAACGTTTCTTCGCCATGACGATGCTCGACGAGAACCGCGCAAAAACCCAGCTCGCGAAGAAAGCCAGCGCCGATGTCACCGCGGTCACAAACCTCGCCATCTGGGGCAATCACAGCTCCACGATGTATCCCGATTTCTTCAATGCGAAGATCAACGGCCGTCCGGTTCCCGACGTCATCGGCCATCGCGAATGGCTGGAAAAGGATTTCATCGCCACGGTGCAGCAGCGCGGCGCCGCCATCATCAAGGCGCGCGGCCTCAGCAGCGCAGCCAGCGCGGCGAATGCGGTTGTGGACACGGTCCGCAATCTGACCACGCCGACGAAACCCGGCGACTGGTTCAGCGTGGGAGTTCATTCCGATGGCAGCTATGGAATCGAAAAGGGCTTGATCTTCAGCTATCCGATTCGCAGCAACGGAAACAGCTTCGAAATCGTTCAAGACGTTCCGCTCAATGACTTCAGCAAATCCAAGATTGCCGCAACCGAGGCGGAACTGAAGGAAGAGCGTTCGATGGTCAGCGATCTCCTGACGAAATAACGAATTACCGGCAAACCGGGTTTGTCACGAAGCGCTGGACGATTGTCCGGCGCTTCTGTTTTCAAGGCTTTGCTTTGCTTCGCCCGAGAAAAGCTTCATTGCGCCGTTGTCGATTGCCAGTAGAAGCCAAGCCAGGCGAGCAGGTAGCCGACACCGAACCAGCCGCGAAGCCACGTCCGGGCCGTCGCACACCAGAGACAGACCAGCAGCCAGAGAACGGCCGTGATCGCTCCGAGATGAAGCAGCATCTGCTGCTCGGGAAAGAGAAGACCGGAAAAGAGGACCAGAAGGACACACAATGCCGCGCCGGAATCCCATTCATTCCGATCGGCGACACCGAAACAGTTTCGCAGCCACACCGTGAAGGAGTTTGAAAGCATGAGAGCCGTGCCGACAACGATCGAAACCGTTCCAAGCAGCAACTGGAGCGCGCTCATCAAAGCGTCTCCGTGGGCTGGCTTCGTTGCTGCCGTCCCGTCCCTGAAAAAAGGTTGTCGCCGCGCGAATGAAGAAGAACAGCGAGCAGGAACGCGAGAAGAAGGACGATGGCAAGCCGGCGATCCGGCCAGACGGAAATTTCGGGCTGCTTCACTTGGACTTGGGTTTGCATGCTCCTTTTCTAACCCGCTCTCTGCAACCGCAACAATACTGCTTCAGTCTTACAGCCGCTCGGTTTTTCTCACTTCATATGAATTTTTCTTCTACCCCCAAAGTCGTATAGCGGAAACCCATTTGAATGCTATTCTGACTCAACAATGAGATCCTCCGCTTCAGATCGGGATGACTTGTCTTCCGGCGAAATCGACTTCGCCGGCGGAGACGTCCTGCATTGGCGCGCCCAGCACAGTGGCAGCGTCGCGGAATTGAGCGGCGCAAGGACCTCGGCCGAACGTGATGTTGGCGCGGAACGATTCACTTTCTCACACGACGAACTTTCCCCGGACGGGATGTTTCACATCTGCTACGGCTACACCCGCCGCGGCCACGAAGCGCTGGTGATCGAACCGTTGATCTCTCTTTCCGCAACGGGCGAAGTCCTCGTCAACCTGTGGCGCAGCGGTCTGACCGGCTGGGCCGAATCGTTCAATCCGGAAGGCTTCCGCCTGATCGTGAGCGATCCCTACGGCACGAGTCATCTCGAGGTGGCGATCGATCTGAAGAACCGACGGTTTCATCTGCCCACATCGCAGGAAACGTCGCGGCCGCTGCACGAATTGCGCACAACGCTGATCCGCCACGTGGCTCAGGTGCGCCGCAACACCTCCGCCTTTCAGCAACTGCGCCTGCGCGAACAGGAAGCGGAGTATTCCGCGGAAGGCGCCGGGTTCGCGCGCGAAATTCAACGGGCGATGAAGTCAGCCGCCAAAAACCCGGAGACTGATTCCCCTTCCCCGGTCCCACCGCCGTTGCCCGAGTTCAAAAAGACCTGACCGTAAGGTTTCGGTTTCGGAGTTCATCGTCAGGATTTCCCTGGAAGCTTCAAAGCGGACGCGGTGCTTCTCTTTCCCCGCAAGTCAAGTCTGCGGTCTGAAAAGTTACCAACACCGCCAATGCTCTTGCCCTCGGTTTTTTCGCGCAGGTAAAATCCGCGACGAATGTTGAATCTCAGTTCGCTTAATCCCCAGCAGCGGCTTGCTGTCGAAACGATCAAGGGCCCGGTCCTGATCCTTGCGGGCGCCGGCACCGGCAAGACGCGCGTGATCACGTATCGCATCGCGCACATGATTGAACGAGGGATTCAGCCCCGCAACATCCTCGGCGTCACATTCACCAACAAGGCCGCGCGCGAAATGCAGGAACGGGTGAGCAAACTGATTCCCAGGGCGAAAACGAAGGAGGAACGGAAGGAAAACCGCCCAACCATCTGCACGTTTCACTCGCTCTGCGTCCGAATCCTCCGGCAACACATCGAAAAGCTGGGCTACAAGAGAAACTTCGTCATTTACGACGAATCGGAACAGCTCGGCGCCATCAAGAAAATCCTCGCGCAGATTTCCACCAACGGCGAAAAAACCGATCCCGGCGCGATTCTCAGCCTGCTCAGCCGCTTCAAAAACGGCGGCGGCAATTCCGCTGCATTCGCCGATCCCAGCCTGCGCGCCATGGCCGAACATATTCGGCGACGCTACGAATCCGCCCTTCACGCCTGCAACGCAGTCGATTTCGACGATCTGATCCTGCTCACGCTGCGCCTCTTTGAGGAACATCCCGATGCACTCCAGGCCTGCCGGGAAAAGTATCGCTACGTCATGGTGGATGAATACCAGGACACCAACGCCTCGCAGTTCAAGCTGGTCCACTTCCTCACGCAGGAGCATCGCAACCTGTGTGTCGTCGGCGACGACGACCAGAGCATCTACGGCTGGCGCGGCGCAGAAATTTCCAACCTCCTGGACATGGAAAAATTCTTTCCAGAGGTGAAAGTCATCAAGCTGGAGCAGAACTACCGCTCGACGAACACGATTCTGAACGCAGCGAATGCCGTCATTAAAAACAACCTTCGCCGGCGCGGAAAACAACTCTGGTCGGAGAAGGGCGACGGCACAAAGATCACCATCAGCTCGTTCGAAACGGACGAAGAGGAGGCCCGCGACATCGTCGAACAGATCGAATATGCACGCATGGCAAAGCGGATTCCGTGGGGCGCGCAGGCGATTCTCTTCCGCACCAACCAGCAGTCCCGTCCATTGGAAACCGCCCTGCGCAAAGCCGGCGTCCGTTACCATTTGATCGGCGGACAAAGCTTCTTCGATCGCCGTGAGATCAAGGATTTCCTCGCCTACCTGAAGACGTTCATTAATCCGAACGACGACATCAGCCTGTTGCGCATCGCGAACACACCGGCACGCGGGCTCAGCGACGTGACCATGGAACGCCTGCTCGCCGCGAGCCACGAACGCAAATGCTCCGTTTTTTCCGCGATGAAAAATCCCCTGGTCACGAGCACGTTTGTCGCGAAGACACGCGAAAGCATCGAAGCTTTTGTGGAATTCATCGAGCGTGTCCGAAATGAGCTGGTTCAACCGGCAAACACAGTCACCGGTTCAATCGCGCTCGGTTCATGGGCAGATCGGTTCCTGGACGAGATCGCCTACTTCAATGAAATCCGTCGTTCGGAAAAGAATCCCGAGACCGCCGACAACCGGATCCGGAACATCAAGGAACTGATCACAACGCTCGACGACACCGAACCGAGCAGCCCGGCATTCGATCGACTGAACACGTTCCTCGAAGAAATCACCCTCGACAGTGATCGCGAAGAGGACAAGGACGCTCCGGGCGACGCCGTCACCTTGATCACGATGCACAGCTGCAAGGGGCTGGAGTATCCGCATGTTTACATCGTGGGACTCGAAGACGGCCTGCTGCCGCACTCGCGTTCGAAGGTGGAAGGAACGATGGATGAGGAGCGCCGGCTGTTCTACGTGGCGATCACGCGCGCGATGCTCACGTTGAACATCAGCCACTGTGCGGGCCGAAAGAAGTATGGGCAGGTGCTTCCCTGTCATCCTTCGCCTTTTCTGAAGGAACTTCCGGCCGAACTCATCGAACATGCGGACGAGAAGGCGAAACAACCGGTCACGACCGACACCGGGAAAAGCATGTTCGCGGCAATGCGTGATGCATTGGGCTAAGTTTCAGAACGGAACGAACCTGCCATGCGCAGGAACTGCCGGAGGCGTGAAAAACTGAATTGTTTTGACCCTTTCGTCGGGAAGACTGCGCCGTGCCCTGTCTCTGTAACCGACCCGACACTTCGCGGAGCCCAGCAATCGAACTTTCATCTGCCGGCTCGTAATATGCCTTCGGGAACGCTGGTTCCATTTTCTTTGCGCACAGTATTGAGTTCCTATTTTTCAAACATCTTTGCAGCAGACTTCGCTCGCCCTCGGACTCTGAGCAATACATTCTTAGGCTCACTTCAGTTACCAGCAGTGGAAGAAACTGCTCAACGCAAACACTAGCACTATGATTCGAATCCGCAGACTCAACCTGGTTTTTCTGAACATGAAACAAGCACTGTTGGGATTGGCCACCACCATGGTGGCGATCGCAGGTATCGCCACGGCCAAAGCGCAGGTGTCACTCCCGTTATACGAACCGTTTCCTCTCTCCTACACGAATTCGCCTGATGAAACAGTGGCCTTCCCTCAAGGAGGCCAGAACAACCCCGCCAAACGCCTGAACAGCGGCGCACCGGCAACACTCTGGTCAATCGGTGGAAGTGCCGGCGGCGGCTCGGCCGTCGTAGTGGGGCCCGCCGCGTTGTCGTATCCCGGCCTGGCAGTGAATCCCAGCCCATCCGGGGGACTTTACATCCGCACCACCGCAACCACCGCAAATCGTAGCCGTGGCATCCTGTTTTCCACCGTCAGCTTCGGTTCGGTCTATTTCTCGTTCCTCCTGAACGTGGAACAGTTTCCGGACGGCGCCGATTTTTACAGCAACAGGGTTTTCGCTGTGCTCAGCAGTGCCACTTCGGGCGCGTCGCCCAACGCCGCAGCCACCGGCGCCGGCATCGGCATCGACAGCGACGGCAAACTGACCGTGACCAAACGTTCGGTCACAACGCCGACCGTGGTCAGTGAAAACACCCTCAGTGCGGGAACGCACCTGATCGTTGGCCGCTACACCTTCGACCCGGAGGGTGACGATGAAGTCGCAGTATGGATCGATCCCGAATCTCTCGCGGTGGGTGAAGAAAACGTGCCAGCACCGCTCCTCTCGACAACCACAGGCGCCGATCAGACGAGCATCAGCTCTTTCTACATTCTGCATCCACAAAGCGGCAGCATTCCTGCCGGTCTTGTCGTTGACGAAATTCGCGTCGGCACCACCTGGGCTGAGGTAACTCCCACCGGCGTGGTTTGCATTCCTGCAAGCATCGTAACGAGCCCAACGGATCAGCTGATCTCCGAAGGACTGAAAGTGACACTGTCCGTCGTGGCTGCCGGCACCGATCCGACATTCCAATGGCAGCGGAGCCTCGATTTCGGCGCCAATTGGGAGGATATCAGCGGCGCAACAAACCAGAGCTATTTGACGCCGATACTCGCGGAGGCAGATTCCGGAACACAATATCGGGCTGTCGTCTCCGTGGAGTGCGACAACTCCACCGCGACGTCTGATCCTGCCACGGTTTACGTCATGCCCGCGACCTTCACCCCGAATGGCGTTATTCTGACCGACACCTTTGCGGATGGAAACCGGAGCTGGGGACCGGTTACGGAGGAGAATTCTGTATGGTATGCCAGCTCTGCAGACAGTCTTATCGACGGAACGCCAATGGTCGGCTTCCCGCAAACCAGCTCCACCGTCTGGCTGGGCTTCTTCACTGATGATCCCTTCACCCCGATCCATCTCGACGTCGGCAAGGAACTGCGTGTCACTTTGGAGTTTTCAGCTCAGGACATTGTTGCCACCGCTGAGAATGGACTTCGCGTCGGATTGTTCGACTATGCCGACGGTGCCAATCGTCCGGGTGGAGACGGAAACACCGTTCCAAACGGTGCCTCCAATGTGAGAGGCTACATGTCCGTGTTCAACTTCGGCCAAACCTTCAACGACAACACGCCAATCGACTTCTATGTCCGGAACAACATTTCGGCGGGAGATCTGATGGGAACGACAGCGAATTTTCAAGCGCTCGGCAGCGGTCCGTCCGGCGAATTCATCGGCGCGCCAGCCCTTGAGAACGGAACGACCTATACGCTGATCCTTTCGGTGGCCCGGACCGACGCAGCAACAGTCCGCTTCACCACGAGCATCTCGGGTGGCGGCTCGAACTGGAGCCATTCGGTGACGGACACCACTTACGTCTATCCCCGCTTTGATGCGCTGGCAATCCGGACGGCGACCCAGGCGTTGACTGCAAGCCAGTTCGACTTCTCGCTGTTCAAGGTGGAAGTGGTGGATGCCGTCGTGCCGGTGGAGCCGTTCAACATCACGGAAGTTCAGCATCTTCCGCCCGCGTCGTTAAAGCTGACCTGGGAATCGGTGAATGGAAAAACCTACCATGTGCTTTCCACCACGGATTTGAGCTCTGGTTCGTGGACCACCAATGCGACAGTGGTCGCGACAGGCGCTTCCACTTCTTTCACGAACACGCCGAACTCTGACACCCAACGATTCTTCAGAGTGCTGGCACTGCCTTGATCAATTCGTTCGCAACCATGGCGCCAGGTAACCCCTGGCGCCTTTTTTATTCGAGAGGTCGTGTGTCAGATCGGTGGAAGAAGGAAAGGAGAGGAAGTAAGGAGCAGGAAATAAGAAGCAAGGAACGATGAAGAAACGCGTTCAGAATGAGATCACGTTTGTTCTTCCGCGTCATCGAATCCGCAACTCGCAACCCCCATTCCCCATTCGGCAATCCGCCATCCGCCATCCGCCATCCGCAATCCTGTCAGCGGGCACTACGAACCAGCCAGCGACGGGCACAATAAACCAGCCACCTGATTTCACGTAAGTTGAGAAAGCCTTCACAAACAAATCCCCGAAGTGCTTCTTAAGGACTTGTTTG